>JAEEGI010004740.1_pt1 | contig 31641 bp, 27 predicted proteins | sample 8958751 | NCBI WGS metagenome assembly JAEEGI01 (sample SAMN16246545, study PRJNA631951) | gut metagenome | biome: gut microbiome; feature: rumen; material: KS-attached | host: Bos | place: Iran: Karaj | collected 2018-10 | reverse complement strand
GAAGCGCGCGAATACACCGCCACCCCGCGCATCATCGAGACCAAGGGCCCCGTCCCGCAGGAGTTCGAAAACGGCTACGTCGCCTTCGAGGACCTGCCGGAAGAGCACCGTCACCTGCCCGGTGAATCCCGCCGCGGCGGCGACGAGGATGAGGACGACGAAGATGACGAAGACTTCGACGACGAGAACGAGGAGGAGGATGAGGACAAGGAGGAGGAAGAGATCCTCTACGACGAGAACGAATAAAAGCAACGGCCCCCGGTGATCCGGGGGCCGTTTTTCATCATAAAGTCATTCGATTACTCCGCATGGGCGACGAACTTGCCGACCTTGGTCATCTCCACGTTGAAGATGAGGGCGGAGTTGGGGGCGATGGCCTGGTTGCCCTGCTCACCGTAGCCGAGTTCGGACGGCAGGTAGAGTTCGACCTTGCCACCCTCGCCGATGAGCTGCATACCCTCGGTCCAGCCCGGGACGACGCGGTTGAGCGTCAGACGGATCGGCTCGGCATCCTCGGGGACCTCGTCAAAGACGGTACCGTCGATGAGCGTGCCCTTGTAGCGGACCCACACGGTGTCCTGCGGACCGGGCTTCACGTCGTTGCCGGGATCGATGATCCTGTACTGCAGGCCGGAAGCGGTGGTCTGCATGCCCTCTTTCTTCGCATTGGCAGCAAGGAAATCCTCGGATTTCTTCTTGTTGGCCATCGCGACGCCGCTGCGGCGCTTCTCGAGGTAGCTGTTGAACAGGTCGTTCATCGCGTTGGGGTCGATCTTGAACTGCTTGACGAAGTCAGGATCCATCTGGTTGCCCTCGGCGCTGACGAAATCCTTCATACCCTTGACGATCTCGGGGTAGTTGAGGTCCTTGCCGAAATCATAGTTGGCCAGGAAAGAGCCGAAATTGATACCGAGCAGGTAGCTCACGGAGTCGACCTGGCCCTTGGAAGGCTGGAATTCCTTGGGGAGCGCATCCCCGGCCGGCTTGCTGGTGCAAGCCGCAAACGCAAGTCCGATCATCAGGACTGCAAAAAACTTGGTTGCTTTCATCTTTTATAAAAAATAAATCATTGCATTACAACTCCCACGCCAGGGCGGACGCGCCGAGGATGGCGGCGTCGGACTCCTTGAGCTGGGAGAAAACGATCTGGACCTTGCCCTTCCAGATCTTGAGGAGGTTGTCGTCCATCGCGCGCTTCATCGGCTCGTAGAGGAACTCCTTGGCGCGGGCCAGGCCGCCGAAGAGCACGATGGCCTCCGGGGCGCTGAACGCAACGAAGTCGGCGAAGCTGCGGCCCAGGATCGTGCCCGTGTACTCGAACAGCCTGAGGGCCATGGCATCTCCGGCCTTGGCGGCGTCGTAGATGTCCTTGGACTCGATCTTGTCGAGGTCGCGCAGCGAGGACGGCTCGTCCGTGGCGTCCAGCCACTCGCGCGCCGTGCGGGCGATGCCCATCGCGGAGCAGTAGGCCTCCAGGCAGCCGGTCTTGCCGCAGCCGCAGGAGCGGCCGTTCTTGCGCTCCACGCAGGTGTGGCCGAGTTCGCCGGCGAAGCCGTCGTGGCCGTAGACCACCTTGCCGTCAATCACGATGCCGCTGCCGACGCCCGTGCCCAGGGTGATCATGATGAAGTTCTTCATACCGCGGGCGGCACCGTATGCCATCTCCCCCACCGCCGCCGCATTGGCGTCGTTGGTCAGCGAGACGGGGATGCCGTCCAGCGCTTCGGAGAGCATCTTGGAGAAGGCCACGGAATGGTTGGCCGCCCAGACGATGTTGGGAGCGAAGGCGATCTCGCCGGTGTAGTAATTGCCGTTCGGCGCACCGACACCGACGCCGCGCACCTCTTCGAGCTGCTTGCCGCCCTTGTCCACGCACTCGCGGATGGCGGCCGCCAGGTCCTTGACATAGGCCTCGGCGTCCTCGCCGTAAATGTCCGTGCGGATCACGTTCTGGAACAGGACGTCTCCGCGGGCGTCCACGAGCCCGATCTTGGACGTCTGGCCGCCGATGTCCACACCGACGACGAACTGCTTGGCAAGTCCTTCCATATTATTCGACAGGGATGTCCGTGTTGACGTTCTTGCAGCCTACCAGCGAATAGTAGAGGATGTAGGCGAGCATCGCGATCACGAGCCAGTAGCTGGCGATCGCACCGGCCTTCTGGGCGATGAAGTCCTGCAGCAGCGGCATCAGGCCACCGCCGACGACCATCATCATGAAGATGCCGGAAGCCATCTCGTTGTACTTGCCGAGGCCCTCGGTGCAGAGGTTGAAGATCGCGCCCCACATGATCGACGTGCAGATGCCGCAGGCGGCGATGAAGACGCACTTCAGCGGCACGGCGGAGCCCTTGATGGTCATGCTCAGGCTCTCCGGCAGGAAGATGGCGATGAGGAGCAGGAGGATGGCGACGGAAGAGACGGCGATCATCTGCGTGCGGGTGGAGACCTTGCCGCTGATGGCGCTGCTGGCGAAACGGCCGACCATCATGAGGAGCCAGTAAGTGGCGGCGAGCGTGCCGGCCACGGCGGCGGAGCCCTCGAAGCCCAGGTCGGAGATGTAGAAGTTCAGCTGGGCAGGGATACCGATCTCGACACCCACATAGAAGAAGATGGCGATGACACCCAGCAGGAAGTGGCGGAACGCCCACGGGCTATGCTCGTATTTGACTGCCTTCTGGCCGCGCTCAAGCGCCGGCTCAGGGATCTTGACGAAGGAGATCACGATGAATGCGAGGGCAAACACGGCCATGCCGATGAACAGGAGCGGGGCCACGTCGGACATCGCGGTATTCTCAGTCACCGTACCGATCAGCACACCCACCAGGAACGGGGTCAGCGTAGCGGACAGGGAGTTGATCGCACCACCGGTCTGGATCAGCTGGTTGCCGCGGTTGCCACCGCCGCCCAGCAGGTTCAGCATCGGGTTCACCACGGTGTTGAGCATGCAGACGCAGAAGCCGCAGATGAACGCGCCGAGCAGATAGACATAGATGGCGAGGTCACCCAGGAAGGGACGGCTGGAAAGGTACTGGACGAACAGGCCGACGACACCGACTGCCATGGCGATCAGGGCGGTCTTCTTGTATCCGACCTTCATCAGCATCTTGCCGGCCGGGATGCCCATGAACAGGTAGGCGGCAAAATTCATCATGTTGCCCATCATGGCGGCCCAGTTGTACTGGCCCTTCCAGATGTTGCCGAACGGAGCGGCCATGTTGGTGACAAAGGAGATCATCGCGAAGATGAAACACATCGTCACGACGGCTACCACGTTGATTTTTTTCTTTTCCATTCTTTTATGGTTTTAGTATTGTTTGCTGTGGGTCATTCGCCGTAGACTTCCTTCTTGTCCGGCGTGAACAGGCCGTAGAGCTGGGCGTCGATCATGTCCGTGACCTTGGCGAAGTCCTCGGGGTTGTTGCCGAACTTGATGTTGTCGGCGTCGATGACCAGCAGGTTGCCGGGATAGTCCTTGATCCAGTTCTCGTACTTCTCGTTCAGGCCGGTGAGGTAGTCGATGCGGATGCTCTTCTCGTATTCGCGGCCGCGCTTCTGGATCTGGGCGATGAGGTTGGGGATGCTCGAGCGGAGGTAGATCAGCAGGTCGGGATTGCCCACCAGCGACATCATCAGCTCGAACAGGTCGGTGTAGTTCTCGAAGTCGCGGCTGCTCATCAGGCCCATGTCGTGGAGGTTGGGGGCGAAGATGCGGGCGTCTTCGTAGATGGTGCGGTCCTGGATGATGACGTCGTCGGTCTTGGCGATCTCGACCACGTCCTTGAACCGCTTGTTGAGGAAATAGATCTGGAGGTTGAAGGACCAGCGCTCCATGTCTTCATAGAAGTCAGACAGGTACGGATTGAAGTCTACGGACTCGAACTTGGGGATCCAGCCGTAGTGGGCAGCCAGCATCTTGGTGAGCGTGGTCTTGCCGCTTCCGATATTTCCTGCTATGGCAATGTGCATATCTTAATGTTTAAAACTTACAAAGTTAACAAGATTATTCGAATAGACCATACAGTTCGGCGTCGATCTTGTCCGTGATCATGGCGAAATCCTCCGGCCGGTTCTCGAAATCGAGATGGTCGGCATCGATCACGAGCAGCCGCCCCCGGTATCCGGCGATCCACTTCTCATAGCGGTCGTTGAGGCCGGTGAGGTATTCGAGGTTCATCGTCTGTTCATAATCGCGGCCGCGTTTCTGGATCTGGGCCACCAGGTGCGGCACGCTGCAGCGGAGGTAGATCAGCAGGTCGGGCGGGGACACCATCGACATCATCAGGCGGAAGAGCTGCATGTAGGTGTCGTAGTCCCGGTCGGAGAGGTTGCCGAGGTCGTGGTTGTTGGCCACGAAGATCTCCACGCCCTCGAAGAGGGTCCTGTCCTGGATGATGACGTCCCGGGACTGGGCGATGTCGAGCACGTCCCGGAAACGCTGCGCGAGGAAGTAGGTCTCCAGGTTGTAGGACCAGCGCGGGATATCCTTGTAGTAGTCTTCGAGATAGGGATTGTACGTGACGGCCTCGTATTTGGGCGTCCAACCGTAGTGTTCCGCGAGTTTGCGGGTGAGCGTGGTCTTGCCGCACCCGATGTTGCCTGCTATACCGATGTGCATGGTTCTGGGATGTGTATCACACAAATTTAACACAAGTTTTGTAAATTTGCGCAATCCCAAGCCCAAAGAAATGCTCAATATCCGCGCACTCACCTGCAATCTCCTCCAGGAGCGAACCTACCTCGCCTGGAGCGTGCCGGGACACTGCATCGCAGTCGACCCGGGCTGCTATGGCCCTGACGAAATCCGGACCCTGGAGGACCTGCTCAAGCAAGAGGGACTGGCCCTTGACGCCATCCTGCTCACCCACGGCCACTTCGACCACATTTTCGGCGTGAAGGCGCTCCAGGACCGCTTCGGCGGCATCCCGGTCTACATGCATCCCGCCGACGAAGTCGTACTGGACTACAGCGCGGACATGGCCGCCCGGCTGGGCCTCACGTCCCCGGCGGTGGACTTCCGGTGGACGCCCGTGCAGGACGGACAGGTGCTGGAAGTCGCCGGAATGAGATGGGAAGTCATCGCCACGCCCGGGCACACGCCCGGCGGCGTATGCTGGCTCGACCGCGAAGCCGGCGTGATGTTCACCGGGGACACCCTGTTCGCCGGCTCCATCGGCCGCACGGATTTCCTCTACAGCGAGTACGACGACGAGATCCGTTCCATCATGGAGCGGCTGATCCTCCTGGACCCCGGCATCCGCATCCTGCCCGGCCACGGACCCACCTCGACCATCGGTCACGAGCGCACGGGCAATCCTTTCCTCGAGCCTTTCAACGAACCCGAAGAGCCTTTAGATCCCGACCTGGAGCCCGTGGTGATCGATCCCGGACGGACCTGATCCTTACGGAATCCGGATCAGCGCGGCGTCTTCCTTGTTGACGGAGAATGATATCCAGAGGGTGCCGTCCGGCTGCACGAAGGCCTTGGGGTAGCTGTAGCCCAGGGTCTTGTAGCGTCCGGCGAAGCGCTGGCGCGGCAGGTCGTCCGCAGATGCAAGCACATAAGCCTTGTCGAAACGGTACCCGTCTTCGGAGAAAGCCGCCGTCAGGATGCGGCGGGATTTGCTGCCGGTGGGGTTGCCCGCCCAGAAGGTCCGGCCGTCCGGGAGGGTCCCCGCGCACTGCTTGGAGCGTGAATCGGGAATATCGGTCAACCCGGGTGCACTCCAGGATACGCCGCCGTCCTCCGAGACGGCGTACAGCTTGCGGAACGAAGAGTCCTGGTCGCGGAAGAACATCACCAGCCGCCCGTCCGGTGCGACGTACTGGCTGGGCTCCAGCGGACTCCCCTCCCCGGCGGGCATGGGAGCTTGCGTCCACCCCCGCAGGCCAGAGGGGTCGTCCGTATAGACGGGACACACCTGATAGCCCGGACGGAAATGGGCCGCCCCGACGGTCCGGCCGCCCTCCAGCAGCAAGGGGTCCTGCTCCAGGATGCCGTCCATCGAAGCTCCGTCCGCCATCAGCAGGGGCCGGCGCGCGGTCCAGTTCTCTCCGTCCTCTGTGGCGACGTACCACGCCGTCCCGCCCAGTTTCCGGGTCGGATCACCGATGTAATTGAGTACGGCGCAGAGCGAGTCGCCCCGCTGGATCCAGCCGCCCGGCGAGGCAAATGTGCTGTCCACAGGCAAGGCCAACGTCACGGGCTCGCTCCAGCGCCGCCCGTCTCCACTCACCGACAGCGCGACGAAGCTGTCCGGCGTGTCTTCGTCCCGGGCAGACTGCTGCCACATGCAGTAGAACTTCCCGCGGAACGCGGTCAGTACCACGTTGTTGACATATCGCTGCCCTTCCGGCCGGGTCACAAGGATCATCTCCGCGCCCGGCAGCCTGGGCAACCCCAGGGCAACCGTATCTTCCAGGTCGATCATCCCCTCCGGCACCTGCGGGACGCGCGGTCCGCCTCCCCGGCAGGCGGACAGGCAGGTCAGCAATAGGAAAAGGATAAAAGGACGTCGCATCATAATAGCAAATATACAAATCGCCTTACAGAGTATCAAGCACTTACAAATCAACCTTCGGAGAAAACTCCGAAGGTTAATCCATAAGTCACTGATTATCAATGGGGCGACCGCCGTCTATTTCATGAAGACGAAAAACACTGCCAGGATCAGGCAGCAGAAAGCGGCGAGATGGTTCCAGTGCAGGGGCTGGCCCTGGAAGAGGAAATGGACGATCACCGTGAAGACAGTCAGCGAGATGGCTTCCTGGATGACCTTGAGCTGCATCAGGTTGAAGGGCCCCCCGTTGCCGCTGAAACCGATGCGGTTGGCCGGTACCGTGAGACAATACTCGAAGAAAGCGATCCCCCAGGAGAAGAGGATGATCAGGATCAGCGGCCAGCCGGTCGAAATCTTCATTTCCTGCAGTTTGAGATGGCCGTACCACGCGAACGTCATGAAGATGTTCGAGCACACGAGCATCAAGATAGTCCAGATTCCTTGCATACCTTTTTCAATAAAAGTCCGCAAAGATACAATGAATCCGGAAATCTGTGGATGTCTCCTTTGCTGTTTTTTGCAACTTATTATCTTTATGTCAATTACAAGAATCAACCGGGCGTTTTTCCTTATGGTCAGTTTTAATAACCCGCTAATTACCAACGGTTTACAGAAAACGGCCCACAAGGAGGGAGCCCGCAATGTGCCGGAAGGCCTATCTCACCGAGAACAGCACCACCTTCCGCTCGCCCTGGCCGTCGATCAGGGTGAGGCGGTGGTCGCCGGGGGCGGGGTCCACGCGGAGCGTGTGCTCGCCCCGGGTCTCGCCGACAAAAGTGTCGTCGATATGCCAGTAAAGCGTGGCTGAAGGGTCGGCGTGCGCGGCGCGGAAGATCACGCCGTTCGGCGTGCCCGACAGGCCGCGCGTCAGCACGAGCGTCAGGCCCGGCTGGGGATAGATGACCTCGATGGGACCGGCCCCCGAAGAAGCCGCGTCAAGCAGCGGGTGCTTCGGCGGCAAAGGCCTGTATTCCAGGTGTTTCTGCATATAATACCACTCCTGGGCCGGAGGCAGCACGAAGCGCACTTCCGTGCGGATCTGCTCCGGCGGACAGACGGTGGAGTTGACCTGCCAGCGCCCTTCAGGATCGAGGTGCACCAGGCGGTGGTAGCGGCATATATCCGGCCGCTCCGCCACGTCCGGCACCCAGAGGGTGTCGCGGTGCGGGCAGAGGTCGCTTGCGGGCAGGCCGCTCTCGTGGCAGACCTCGAGCCAGGTCATCCCTTCCGTCGGACGGGCGAACCACCCGGAACCCGGCAGAGCGGAGAAAACGTCGAACATCACCGGGGAGGCGTAGGAGACGCCGGTCACGCCGGCGCGGCCCTCGCCGTCGCTGTTGCCCACCCAGACCGCCACGACCCAGTCGGGCGTCACGCCGACGCTCCAGGCGTCGCGGTTGCCCCAGCTCGTGCCGGTCTTCCAGGCGATCCGCCTCCCGGCGGCGAAATCCATCCAGGAGGCTTCCTCCTCCGGCCGGTTGGCGTTCGACAGAGCATCGAACGTCAGCCAGGCGGCTGCACGGCTGACGGGGATCCTGCGCACCGGGAGCCGCTCGCGCCGCGTGCCGGACAGATAGGCGAAATCTTCGTAGACCGTGTCGCCGGACAGTTCCGCAGCCAGATAGTAATAAGCCCGCGCCAGGGTCTCCAGCGAGATCTCCGCCCCGCCGAGGATCAGCGACAGCCCGTAATGGTCGGCATCCTTGTCGACGGTCGAGAAACCCATCGCCTGCAGGACTCCCAGGAAGCGCTCCACGCTGTATTGCTCCAGCATGCGGACCGAGGGGACGTTGAGCGAGCGCTCGATCACCTCGTGCGCTGGCACGGCGCCGTCGAACGTGCGTCCGAAGTTGTGCGGGGAGAAGTCATTGTAGTTGTATGGCGTGTCCTTGACCAGCTGGGTCGGCAGGAGCTGCCCGTCGTCCAGCATGGCGGCATAAAGCAGCGGCTTGAGCGTGGAGCCGCTGGAGCGCGCCGCCGGGACCATGTCCACGTCCGCGCCGCGCACCCCCGGCGCGCAGCCGCGCGTGTTGCCGTAATAGGCCCGGATCTCCCCGCTGTGCACATCGGCCACGAGGATGCCCATGTTGTCCACCAGGTTGGTGCGGTAGACGTCGAAGTGCCGCCTGGCGATCGCGGCGACACGCTGCTGAAGCGCAGCGTCGAGCGTCGTCGCGAACGGCCCGTCGCCCTGCTCGCGGCGGCAGCGCTCCAGCAGGTGATAGGCCTGGTCGGGCATCGGCTGCGGGCGCTCGGGCAGGGGTTCGTCCTTGGCCAGCAGGCACTCGGTCTCGTCGATGATGCCGCGCTGCGCCAGCCTGTCCAGCAGCGCGTTACGCTTCTCCAACAGGCGTGCGCGGCTCCGGCCGGGATGGATCAGGCCCGGGGCGTTGGGCAGCACCGCGAGCATGGCGCTCTCCCCCCAGGAGAGCTCGTCCGCGCTGCGGCCGAAATAGCGCCAGGCCGCAGCCTCCAGCCCGACGACATTGCCCCCGAAAGGGGCGTTGGAAGCATACAGGAGCAGGATCCTGCGCTTGGAGTGACGCAGTTCCAGACGGGTCGCAAGTACCATCTCATAGAGTTTCTCCGGCAGGGTGCGCGGCGCACCAGGGCGGCTCAGCCGGATCACCTGCATCGTCAGCGTGCTGGCCCCGCTGACCACCTCGCGCCGCGAGAGGTTCTGGCGCAGCGCCCGGGCCGCCGATAGCGGATCCACGCCGCCATGCCACCAGAAACGCTTGTCCTCGTAGGTCACAATGCAACGGGCAAACTTGTCGGGCACATGGTCGGACGGCGGGAAGTACCACTGTCCGTCCGCGGAAATGCGCGCCCCCAGGAGCGTGCCGTCCGCCGCCGCGGCCGTAGCGGAGAGCGGTGCGCGGAAGAGCTGGCGCGGCAGGCAGAATAAATACCACACAAGCAGCCCTAGGGGGAGAATAATCAGCAGGATTTTCTTAACTTTGTTCATCCGTCGAACAAATGTAGCATTTTTCTATGAAAGCAACCCGACTTCTCCTGATTTTGGCCGCGTCCGCCACCCTGCTGTATGCCTGCCAGGGCAGTGGCGACCGGAAGTCTTCCGGCCCGAAAAGCCCCTCCGTCTCCGCCGTCGCCGGCGGGACGCCGATGCAGCCCCTCGACACCGAGGGCACCCTCCCGGACGGGAGCGACATCGATCCGGAAGTGCCCACCATCCGCTTCATCAGCAAGGGGACGATCCTCCCCTCCACCGGCCGGCTCGACCTGCTCTTCGGCTCCGTCTCGTATGCGCAGGCGCAGGTCCGCGTCAAGAAGGTATTCAGCGGCAACATCCTGCAATTCATGCAGTTCGACACGTATGAGTCCCGCTACAACCTCTACAAAGTCGCAGCGACAGTGGCCGACACCACCCTCGTGCTGGGAGACCGCAGCGCGGACCACATCCGCGAGTGGCGCACCTACGCCCTGACCCTGGACGAACTCATCAAGCCCGAGCCCGGTGCCATCTACCACGTCGAGATCCGCGGCCGCGAGCCCCTCGTCGAGGAGGACTTCTGGGACAGCGACAGCTACTTCGGGGACTATGACACCTACGAGCAGCGCAGCGTAGACCTGCTGGCCAGCAACCTGGCACTGATTGCCAAGCGCGGCGACGGGGCCACGGAAGTCTTCGCCTACGACATCCTCACCGGCAAGCCCGTCTCCGGGGTGCGCGTCCGCCTCTACGACTTCGTCCAGCAGGAGCTGGCGAAGGGCCAGACCGACCGCGACGGACACGTCTCCTTCCCTGCCCACGGCGAGGGCCGCTTCCTGACCGCCACCAACGGCAAGCATTTCGCCTACCTCGACCTCAAGAACGAGAAAGCCCTGTCCACCAGCAACTTCGACGTCAGCGGCACCACCCGCGAAGGCGGCATCAAGGCCTATATCTTCGGCGAGCGGGGCGTCTGGCGTCCGGGCGACACGCTCCATGTCAGCGTGGTCACCCTCTTCGACGACGCCCCGCTCCCGGCCGGACACCCCGTCACGGCCCGGCTCTACAACCCCGACGGCCAGCTCGTCCAGACCCTGACGGAGCGCAGCGGCTCCGCCAATATCTACCACTTCCCCTTCACCACGGCCCAGGACGCCCCGTCCGGCCGCTGGCGGACGGACGTCGCCATCGGCGGACAGACCTTCAGCAAGACCCTGCGCGTGGAGGCCATCAAGCCCAATAAGATGGACGTCTCGCTGCACTTCGACGGAGACTACATCACCCCGGACCGCAACTGCCTGGGCGACCTGTCCGTGCGCTGGCTCTACGGTGCCCCGGGCAGCGGCCTCAAGGTCAACGGAACCCTCGAACTCTCCGCCGCAACGACGGCCTTCAAAGGATGGGAAGGCTATGACTTCCGCGACGACACCCGCGTCTTCGAGGACCAGACCTTCACCTACCCCGACATGAAGACCGACGCGGAAGGACACGCCTCCATCAACACCTACTACGAAGTCAACAAGGCCGCCACGCCCGGCATGCTCAACGCCGGCTTCACCTTCCGCGCCTTCGAGCCGGGCGGCGACTTCAGCACGAGCTACAGCAGCATCCGCATGTCCCCGTTCAGCACCTACGTCGGCATCAAGACCGAGCTGGACAAGGACGAATGGGGAGACACCTTCCTCACCGCCGGCAAGCCGCACCGCTTCGACGTGGCCACGGTGGATGCCGACGGCAAGGGCGTCTCCGCCAGCGGCCTGCACGCCGAAATCTTCCACGTGAACTACAGCTGGTGGTGGAACGCCTCGGGCGAGATCGCCGGCTACATGTCCGGGAAGAACCGCGAGCTCCTCTTCGAGAAGACCTTCTCCACCTCCGGCGGCAAGGGCAGCTTCAGCTATGACTGGGAGGATGCCCCGAACGGCCTGTATTTCATCCGGGTCACCGACACCGGCGGCCACGCCACCTCGATGCTCTGCGAAGTGCAGGAGCGGGACGCCACGGACGCCTCCGACGGCGCCACGCGCCTCAACATGCTGATCGACAAGGAGAAATACCAGGTCGGAGAGACCGCCCGCATCACGATCCCTTCCGCCGCGGGCGCCAGCGCCCTCGTCTCCATCGAGAAGAGCGGCCGGATCCTGAGCACCCGCCGCGTGGACTGCTACGCCGGCAGCACCGAGATCCGCATCCCCGTGACCCGCGACATGCTCCCAAACGCGTACGCCGTCGTCTCGCTGATCCAGCCGCACGGCAATGTCCACAACGACGCCCCGATCCGCCTGTACGGCATCCAGAACATCAATGTCGAGGATCCCGCCTCCCGCCTCAACCCGGTGCTCGACCTCCCGGCCGAGACCAAGCCCGAGTCCACCCTCCGCTTCAAGGTCCGCGAGGAGAAGGGCCGCGCGATGAGCTACGTCGTCGCCCTCGTGGACGAGGGTCTCCTCTCGCTCACCGGCTTCAAGACCCCGGACGCATGGGCCGCCTTCTACGCCAAGGAAGCCCTGCGCGTACGCACCTGGGATCCGTATGACGCCGTCATCGGCGCCTACGGCGGCCACATCGAGCAGCTCTTCGCCATCGGCGGCGACGAAGAGGGCGGCGGCCCGCTGAAACGCCAGGGCGCCGACCGCTTCAAGCCGGTGGTTGCCTACCTCGGCCCCTTCGAGCTGAAGGCCGGCAAGACAGCCTCCCACAGCATCGAGGTACCGCAGTACATCGGCTCGCTGCGCGCCATGGTCATCGCCACGGACGGCAAGGCCCAGGGCAGCGTCTCCAAGGACGTGGCCGTGACCCAGCCGGTCATGGTGCAAGCCACGCTCCCGAGGACCCTGAGCCTCGGAGAGACCATCCGTGTACCTGCCACGCTCATCACCCTCAAGGACGGCGTGGGCAATGTCCGGCTCAGCATCAAGGCGGACGGCCCGCTGACCGTCACGGGTCCCTCCACGATCGACGTCAAGGCCCCCAAGGCCGGCCAGCAGGTCGAATACTTCGAGCTGAAGGTCGGTGACCGGCCGGGCATCGGCCACGTCACGGTCACGGCCCAGTCCGGCTCCGACAAGTCCGTCAGCCCGGTCGAGATCGACATCCTCAACCCCAACCCGTCCGTCACCCGCGCCCAGTCCCTGCTGCTCGAGCCCGGCTCGAACAAGGAGGTCAGTGCCGCGCTCTTCGGGCTCCCCGGCACCAACAGCCTCAGCGTCGAGTACTCCTCCATCCCGTCCATCGACCTGGACCGCCGGATGAAATACCTGCTCGAATACCCTTACGGCTGCGTCGAGCAGACCCTCTCCGGAGCCTTCCCGCAGCTCTACCTCGCCCAGGTGACCGACTGCGACGAGCACGTCATCAAGCGCAGTACCTTCAACGTGACCGCCGCCATCAACCGCCTGCACAGCTACCGCCGTCCGGACGGCTCGCTCAGCTACTGGCCGGGCGGGACGGAAGCTTCCAGCTTCGGCACCGCCTATGCCCTGCACTTCCTGCAGGAAGCGGAGAACCTCGGCTATGCCGTACCGGCCGACCTCAAGTCCGGCCTGGCCGGCTACCTGTCCCGCAGCGTGGTCAGCAACAAGAACGTTGAGCCGTTCGTGCGCGCCTACGGCCTCTATGCCCTCGCCGCGGCCGGCAAGCCGCAGCGCAGCGCCATGAACCTCCTGCGCGAGCAGGCCGCCAAGCTGCCGCACAGCGCCGTGTGGATGCTTGCCGCCGCCTTCGCCAGCGACGGCAAGAAACAGGTCGCGACCGCGCTCACCGACGGCCTTCCCTACCTGGAAGGCAAGGACGGCAGCTACGGCGCCTACGGCAGCGAGGACCGCAACCGGGCCATCGCCCTGCGCACCGCCACCCTGACCGGGCGCAAGGAACAGGCCTTCGAGTTGGCAGAGAAAGTGGCCGGCAGCCTCAGCGACAGCCGGCACTACATGAGCACGCAGGCCACGGCCTGGTCGCTCTACGCCATCAGCGACTACGCCCGGACCCTTGCCGGCAACAACATCGCCGGCTCCGTGCGCGCCGCCGGCAAGACCTGGAAACTGGCTTCCGACAAGGCCCTCGTCCGCCAGGAGATCCCGATCGACAAGGAGGAGCCGACCCTCCCGCTCAGCCTGTCCAATACCGGCAGCATCCCGGTCCACGCCATCGTGTCCGTGACCGGCATCCCGGAAGCGGGCACCGAGCAGGCCAGGTCCTCCGGCCTGACGATGAAGATCCGCTACACGGATCCCAACGGCGTGGAGATCGCCGTCGACACGCTCTCCCGCGGACGGGACATCAAGGCCGTCGTGACCGTCACCAACACCGGTTCCGCGGCCGTGGAGAACCTGGCCCTGGCCCAGAAGTTCCCCTCGGGCTGGGAGATCCGCAACGACCGCCTGGGACGCGAGGACTTCTCCTACCCGGCCGGCATCAGCTACCAGGATTTCCGCGACGACCGCGTGTATAGTTTCTTCGACCTGCGCGCCGGGCAGAGCGTGACCGTCACCACCAGCCTCACCGCCACCTACCCGGGACGTTTCTACCTCCCGGCCGTGAGCTGCGAGGCCATGTATGACGACAGCGTCTCGGCTCTCGTCCCGGGCCGCTGGACCGAAGTGAAATAACACTCCCGGTATGAGACGCTGGACCCTTCTCTTCCTGCTCGCCGCGTTGCTGGCGGCTCCCCTGGCCCGGTCGCAGGACCTCGCCTGGGGAGACCAGGGCAACGGCACGTATATCAACCCCGTGCTGAATGCCGACTACTCCGACCCCGACGTGATCCGCGTCGGGGAGAAGTACTATATGGTCGCCTCCGACTTCCACTTCCTGGGGATGCAGATCCTGGAGTCGGACGACATGGTGAACTGGCGCATCGTCACGCAGCTCTACGACCGCTTCGACTTCCCGGAGTGGGAGCGGAACCAGCGCTACGCCGGAGGCTCCTGGGCCCCGGCCATCCGCTGGCACGCCGGGCGCCTGTGGGTCTATTTCTGCACGCCGGACGAGGGTCTGTTCATGACCTCGGCGCCGCGGGCGGAAGGCCCCTGGGAGCCCCTGCACCAGGTCAAGGCCATCGCCGGCTGGGAAGACCCCTGCCCCTTCTGGGACGAGGACGGCAAGGCCTATCTGGGCCGCAGCCGCAAGGGCGCCGGCCCCATCGTCATCCACCGGATGAGCGAGGACGGGCGGACCCTGCTTGACGACGGCCTCACCGTCTATACGGGGCCGGTCGCCGAAGGCACCAAGATCCACAAACTGGACGGATGGTACTACCTCTCCATCCCCGAGGGCGGCGTCACAGGAGGCTGGCAGACCATCCTCCGCTCGCGCAACATCTACGGCCCTTACGAGAAGAAGGTCGTCCTTGAAACCGGCTCCACGGCGGTCAACGGACCGCACCAGGGGGCCCTGGTGGACACTCCCGACGGGCAGTGGTGGTTCTATCACTTCCAGCGCGCCGGCGCGCTGGGCAGGGTGGTCCACCTGCAGCCCGTACGCTGGCAGGACGGCTGGCCGGTCATCGGCGTGGACATCGACCGCAACGGCATCGGCGAGCCGGTCTATGTCTGGCAGAGCCCGCTGCCCGGCCGGGGTCCCGCCGTGCCGCAGACCAGCGACGACTTCTCCGGCGACAGCCTGCAGCCTCAGTGGCAGTGGAACCACAACCCGGTCCCGCAGGCCTGGAGCCTGACGGAGCAGCCCGGCGCCCTGACCCTGCACGCCCTCGCCTCCGACTCCTTTCGGACCGCCCGCAACACCCTGACCCAGCGGGTGCTGGGCTACGAGAGCGAGGTCACGGTGGAGCTGGACTTCTCCCGGATGGCAGAGGGCGGACGCTGCGGCCTTGCGGCCGTGGGCAAGCCCGATGAGATGATGGGCATCCTCCGGCGCGACGGCCGCTTCTACCTGTACAGGGGAACGGACGCGGGCGGCGAAAGCGAACTGCAAGCCGTCCGAGGCAAGAAAGTGTGGCTGCGCCTGCGCTTCGACCTGCCCGCACAGTCGTACCGCTTCTCCTTCAGCCCGGACGGCAGATCCTTCACGGAAGCCGGAGCCCCCTTCTTCACGGACTACGCCAACTGGAAGGGCGTCCGCTGGGGGGTCTACCACTACAATAAGAAAGGAGACGGCGGAAGCGCCGCCGTCCTGTCTGCGGATTACCGGATCCTCCGGTAGGCTATCGGAACAACTCCCGCAGGACCCGCAGGGAGCGGGCCTCGATGCGGGTTTCGGTATGGAAACTGAGGTAGCGGAGCAGCAGCTCCGCTATTTCGTTCCGTACCGCCCCGGTCATGGGCAGGAGCATGCAGGCGCTGAAGTCCGCCTGCAGCAGGTCCCGCACCCGGGTCAGGTGCGGCCCGGCGAAGGGCGCCAGGTCCTCCAGCGAAGGCGAGAAACCCAGCGCAGCGGCCAGTTCCAGCAGGAAGCGCAGGTGGTAGTTGGCGAAATCCCCCTCCAGGGCGTCCAGGGTCAGGATCGAGCGTTCGCACCAAGCGAAGAGTCCGTCCTCGCCGGTCCCATCATGCAGGGTCCGGTAGAGGACCTCGCTCATGAACAGGGTCATGGCGTTCTTGGCCGCGCTGGTGCGAAGGCCCAGCAGGGGGTATTTGGCCGACAGGCCATGGACCCGCCACAAGTCTGACTTGGGATTCTCCACGACCTCGGCATCCAGGATGCCCAGCGGCTGGAAGAGCGCCATCCCGCCGCCCTTCGGGACGGAGGTGATGAAACTGCGCCGCCCCCAGTCGGGACTGAGGGCGTGCAGGACCAGGGAGCGCTCCCCGATCTTGGTGGTATTCAGGATGATCAGCTCGGTACGGAAGGTCATCAGTACTGCTTGATCCGCTCGCTGGCAAGCGCCTGGCGGAGCGTGTCGTCATAGCGGATACGGATCTTGACGCCGGCTTCCTGGAAATAATAACGCACGACGATCTCCTCCTCGATGAAAGGGATGATCTCATCCTTCTTGAGGCGCAGGAACTCCTCCTTCTCCATATTGAGGGATTTCTCGAGGGCCTCCAACTGCGGCTTCACCGCCTCCTCGAGGCCGTCGCGCTTCAGTTCTTCCCGGGCCCGGTCGAAATAGGTCTTGGCCGAAGAGCGGTAGTCGAACTCCTTGTCCTTGGCGAACGCGATGAAGTCCTCGTAGTCCGCGTCGGAGAAATGGAAGTCCTCGACCGCCGGGATCGTCTCGTGCTTACGGACATATTCCAGAGCATACTGCTCGATGATGCCGTAGCTGACCAGCGAATAGGTCAGGCGGCTGTACTCGCGGAAATCGAGCTTGACATCCGGCGTGATGCCGCCGCCGTCGCGCACGATGCGGCCGTGGGCGGTCTTGAACTCGTGCGTGAGCGAGTCGGGGATGGAGGCCACGCTGCCGTCCTCGCGGCGCTGGGCATAATCGATCGCCTGTACGCAGCGACCGGAGGGCGTGTAGTACTTGGCGGTCGTGACCTTGAGTTCGCCGCCGTACGGCAGGGAACGGATGCTCTGCACGAGGCCTTTTCCATAGGTACGCTCGCCCATGATGGTGGCACGGTCCATGTCCTGGAGGGCACCTGCCACGATCTCGGAGGCCGAGGCGGAACCGGAATCGACCAGCACGATCACGGGGACCTTGGTATCCACGGGCTCCTTGCTGGTGCGAAGCGCATAGCTGGACCCCTTTTCCTTACCCTTGGCAGAGACCACCAGCGAGCCCTTCGGGACCAGCACGGAGACAATCTCCGCGGCTTCGTTCATCAAGCCGCCGCCGTTGCCGCGAAGGTCCAGCACAAGGGTCTTCATGCCCTGCTTCTTGAGCTCGGCCACCTTCTGGCGGAAGTCGACGCCGACCCCGTCCGAGAAGCCGTTCTGGGAGATGTACCCGACACCGTCGTCCAGCATCCCGGCATATTCGATGTCGTCGATCTTGATGCGCTCGCGGGTCACGGTGATGTCCACTTCCTCGCCGCTGCGCAGCTTCTTGACGTGGAAGACCACCTGCGTCCCCGGATCGCCGCGCATCTTCTCGCTGCATTGCTGGGAGGTCAGGCCCACGACGGTCTGTCCGTCGATGGCCAGGATCTCGTCGCCGCAGACCAGGCCGTATTTCTGTGCCGGAGAGTTGGCGTACGGTTCGTTGATGATGACGTTGCCCTGCACATCGGGCTTGTAGATCACGGCGCCGATGCCGCCGTAGGTCTTGTGGATCATCATCTGGAGGTTCTCATTCTCCTCCGCGGGATAGTAGACCGTGTAGGGATCGAGGTTCTCAAGCATCGCGTCGATCCCGCGCCGCTCGATCCTGTCGATCGGCAGCGAATCCACGTAGGAGCGGCTGAGCTCCTGGAGGATGGCGGTCTGGATCTCGGTCCACTTGCCGAGCTTGAAGCGGGGAGACTGGGCGCCTGCGACGAGCGTGACGCCGAGCAGGGCTATGAACAAAACAAAACGTTTCATACTGCAAAACAATTTATTACGCCGAGCCGAACAGCAGCAGCGCGATGCCGGTCATCATCAGCGCCATGTCGAACGCCTTGTCCTTGATGTGCCCTTCCTTGAACATCAGGGCACCGAACAGGAAGGTGATCAGCACGGAGCTGCGCCGGATCATCGAGATCACGGAGAGCAGGGCATCCGGATCCTTGACCGAGTAGAAATATAGCATGTCCGATGCGGTGATCAGCACGGCGATCAGGGGGATGCGCCAGTCCCAGCGGAACGGCTCGAACTTCTGCCTGTCTGCCAAATATTGTACCAGCATCACGGCGGCAAGCAGCACGGTGATATAAATGTTGGTCCAGCTCTGGACGAACAGCGGTTCAAGGTGCTGGAGGATGAACTTGTCGTACAGGGCACTGGCCGAGCCGGACAGCACGGAGATGATCATGCAGGTCATCCCCTTGGCGGATGTCTCCTTGTCGGTATCGTGCCGCTTGGAACGGGAGCTCAGGAACAGGGCCGTCATCACCACGGCCACGCCCAGCCACTGCAGCAGGTTGAGCCGCTCGCCGAACAGGATGATGGAGAAGATCAGCACGAACATCGGGCGGGAAGCCTTGATCGTGCTGACGGTCGTCAGCGGGAGGTGCTTCAGGGCGTACAACCCGGACACCCAGGAGGTCGAGACCAGCACGGCCTTGAGCACCAGGCTGAGGTGGTCCTTCAGCGAGCCGGCCGTGAGGCACGGCGACAGGAACAACGCCGTGAGCGCGGTGGCGCTGACGAGGATCCAGTACACCCCGTTGCGTTTCAGGGCCTGTTTCTTGGCGACATCATAGATGCCAAGGAGCAGCGCGGAACAGACGGACATCCAAAGCCACATAATCTGAAGATTTGGACAAAGTTAACCATAAAATTCGTATTTTTGTATCTCTTTATGGACAAAGAAGGAAAGATCGAAATACGCGGCGCCAGGGCCCATAACCTGCAGAACGTGGACGTGGACCTGCCGCGCCGCAAGTTCGTGGTCGTGACGGGTATCAGCGGCAGCGGCAAGTCCTCGCTGGCCTTCGACACCCTCTATGCGGAGGGACAGCGACGCTACATGAACACCCTTTCCCCCTATGCCAAGCATTTCATGGGGATCCTCGAGAAACCCGCGGTGGAGAGCATCTCGGGGCTGAGCCCGATCATCGCCATCGAGCAGAAGACCACGGGCAGCAATCCCCGGTCGACCGTCGGCACCATCACGGAGATCTCCGACTTCCTGCGCCTGCTCTACGCCCGCGCCGCCACGGCCTACTCCCCCATCACCGGCAAGGAGATGGTCCGCTACACGGACTCCCAAATCGTGGACCTGATCATCGGCGAATACCGGGGGCGCAAGTGCCTGCTGCTCTCCCCGCTCGTGCGCGGCCGCAAGGGCCACTACCGCGAGCTCTTCGAGCAGCTCCGCAAGAAGGGCTTCCTGCAGGTCCGCATCGACGGCGAGATCCGCGACCTCAACGAGGTCGAGGCCGTGGACCGCTACAAGGGCCATTTCATCGAGCTCGTCGTGGACAAGCTCAAGCCCGCCGACGGCGACGAGACGCGCGTGCGCGCCTCCGTCTCGTCCGCGCTCGGCCTCGGCAAGGGCTCCCTGGCGGTCCTGGACATGGAGACGGGAGCGCTGCACCATTATTCGAAACACCTGGTGGACCCGGAGAACGGCATCTCCCTGCAGGAGCCGGCCCCGCACACCTTCTCATTCAATTCGCCGGAAGGCTACTGCCCCCACTGCAAGGGCCTCGGCACGGTGCCGGACATCAGCCTGGACACCATCATCCCCGATCCCGGCAAATCCATCGCCGACGGGGGCATCGCCCCGCTGGGGCGCCAGCGCGACGGACGCAAGTTCGAGATCATCCGCGCGATGGCGCGCAAGCACAGTTTCTCGCTCTACGAGCCCATCGCCGCCCTGCCCGACGAGGTGGTCACCCTGCTCGTCTACGGCTCCGACGAATTCTACCGCGTGGGCGACGGGCCCAACACGGAGATGGTCAACTGGGAGGGCGTCACGGGCGAGGTCGAGGACAAGGTCGTCTGTCCGGTCTGCCACGGCACCCGGCTGGGACCGCATGTGAAGTGCTTCCGGATCGACGGCAAGGACATCGCCGAGGTCAGCGCCCTGGAGATCAGCGAGCTCGCCCGGTGGCTGGACTCCCTGCCCGCCAAGCTGGACAAGCGCGCCGGCACCATCGCCCGCGACATCCTCAAGGAACTCTCCGACCGCGTCCGCTTCCTGCTGGACGTGGGCCTGGACTACCTCAGCCTGGACCGCCCGACGGCTTCGCTCTCCGGCGGTGAGGGCCAGCGCATCCGGCTCGCCACGCAGATCGGCTCCAAGCTGGTCAACGTCATCTACATCCTGGACGAGCCGAGCATCGGCCTGCACCAGCGGGACAACCGCAAACTGCTCGCCTCGTTGAAGAAGCTGCGCGACGAGGGCAACACCGTGATCGTCGTGGAGCACGACGAAGAGACGATGCGCGCCGCGGACTGGATCGTGGACGTAGGGCCGGGCGCAGGCGAGAAGGGCGGACGCATCTGCTACAGCGGCCCCGCCCGCGAAGTGCAGAATCCCATCGGACTCCCGCCGGGCCGCCGCCACGGCAACGGCCTGTACCTCACGCTGCGCGGCGCACGCGGCAACAACCTCAAGGACGTCACGGCGGACTTCCCGCTCGGCCTGCTGATCGGCATCAGCGGCGTCAGCGGCTCCGGCAAGTCCTCGCTCATCAACGAGACCCTGATGCCCATCCTCAAGGGCAGGTTCTACCATTTCAAGGAGAAGCCGCTTCCCTACGATTCCATCGAGGGCGTGGACAACATCGACAAGGTCATCGAGATCGACCAGTCCCCCATCGGCCGCACGCCGCGCTCCAACCCCGCCACCTTCACGGGCGTCTTCAACGACATCCGGGCCCTCTTCGAGGACACGCCCGACGCCAAGGTCCGCGGCTTCAAGGCCGGCCGCTTCTCCTTCAACGTCCCGGGCGGACGCTGCGAGGAGTGCAAGGGCGCCGGCATCAAGGTGATCGAGATGAATTTCCTTCCTTCGGTCAACGTCTGCTGCGACGCCTGCGGCGGCAAGCGCTACAAGGAGGACACCCTTGCCGTCAAGTACAAGGGCAAGAACATCAACGACGTGCTGGAGATGCCCATCTCCGAGGCATACGAGTTCTTCAAGTCCCATCCCAAGATCGCCCCGAAACTCAAGGCGCTCGTGGACGTGGGCCTGGGCTACGTCCACCTGGGCCAGTCCGCCGTGACCCTGTCCGGCGGCGAGAGCCAGCGGATGAAGCTCGCCGCCGAGCTCGCCCGCAAAGCCACGGGCAACACCCTCTACATGCTCGACGAGCCCACCACCGGACTCCATTTCGAAGACATCAAGGTCCTGCTCTCCGTGCTCCAGCGCCTGGTGGACCAGGGCAATACCGTGGTCATCATCGAGCACAACCTGGACGTACTCAAGTCCGTGGACTACCTGATCGACATGGGTCCCGAAGGCGGGGCCGCAGGCGGCAGGATTATTGCAACAGGCACCCCCGAACAGATCGCCGCCGACCCGGCGTCGGTCACCGGACCTTTCTTAAAAGATTTGCTATGACCAAGATTGAAGCCGCCCGTGCGGAGTACAAAGAATGGTGCCAGGCCATCGGCATCGACAACCTGGACAAAGTCAATGAGACCCTCGAGGCCGGCAAGGCCATCGAACTGATCAACCTCTGCGAAGCCCGGCAGGAACGCCAGTACGCCCAGGCCGCCGACCAGATCTTCTGGAAGCGCAGGCGCAGCCGTATCGTCATGATGTCCGGACCCTCCTCCAGCGGCAAGACCAGCTCGTCGCTGCGCATCGCCCAGCAAGCCCGCGTCCTGGGCCTCAAGCCCAAGGTGATCGAACTCGACAATTACTTCGTGGCCCGGGACCAGACGCCGATCGACGAGAACGGCGAGCGCGACTACGAGGCCCTCGAGGCCATGGACGTGGCACTGCTCAACCAGCAGCTCTCCGACCTGCTCGCCGGCAAGGAAGTGGAGATCCCGCGCTTCGACTTCAAGGCGGGGCACCGCGTCTTCGACGGCAACTTCCTGAAACTCGAGGACGGCGACATCCTCTTCATGGAGGGCATCCACGCCCTCAACCCCGAGCTGACGCCCGCCATCCCCCGCGACTGCATTTTCGGCATCTACATCTCCGCCCTGTCGGCCCTGCCCGGCGGCGAAAAGGACCACGGCTCCACCACGGACAAGCGCCTGCTGCGGCGCATCGTCCGGGACAACCGCGTCCGCGGCACCTCCCCGGAGGACAACATCCTCCGCTGGCCGTCCGTGCGCCGCGGCGAGATCCGCAACATCTTCCCCTTCGAGGAGAACGCCAACATCATCTTCAACTCCTCCACGCTCTACGACGTCCCGTTGCTGAAATACTACGCCGAGCCGCTCCTGTGCGGCATCAGCGAGTCCTCGCCGGCCCACGCCAAGGCCCAGAGCCTGCTCGCCTTCCTGGAGCATGTCCGGGCCTTGAAGCCCAGCGAGATCGCCGCGATCCCGCCCACATCCATCATGCGGGAATTCATAGGTGGGCAGACGCTCTGACGCCTGTCGCGTCAGAGCGTCTGCAGAGCAGGGAAGGATTTATTTCACCAGGGAGATGGCGCCAAACACGCCGAGGCTCGCGGCCAGCATGATGGCGGCGGCGAGCAGCAGGCCGAGCAGGATGTAGACCACGCTCTTCTTGAAATCCATGTTGAGGAAACTGGCAGCCAGGGTGCCGGTCCAGGCGCCCGTGCCCGGAAGCGGGATGCCCACGAACAGCAGCAGGGCCACATAGAGCCCCCGGCCGGCCTTGGCTTCCAGCTTGCGGCCACCCTTCTCGCCCTTCTCCAGGCACCAGGTGAAGAAACCGCCGATGTATTTCTTGTCCTTGCCCCATTCCAGCACCCGGCGTGCGAAAAGGAAGATGAACGGCACGGGCAGCATGTTGCCCAGCAGGGCGACGAGGATGGACGGAACGATGGGCAGGTCAAAGCCTACGGCATACGGGATGGCGCCGCGGAGTTCGATCAGCGGGACCATGGAGATCAGGAAAACGATGAGGTATTTTTTCATTGGACCTTGTCGAGGATTTCGAGGATGGCGGGCAGGGCCTTGGCCTGGTCGTCGGGACCGACTGGCCCCGATGATGCCACCACCAGGTCGAACACCTTGCCGGGCAGCGCGTAACGGCCCACCTTGAACCGGGCGTTGCGGATGCGCGCTTCATAATCTGCCGTGAAACTACCCGGGGAAGCGGCCAGCGAGAGGAACAGGTCCTCGCCGTCGGGGATGCGGGCTTCCGCCTTGGGGCGCCCGAGCCAGTCCAGGTCCTTCTTCTGCGGACAGAAGACCTGTACGGCAATCCCCCGGTCCGCGAGCAGGCGCTGGGCCAGGCGCGCGGCAACGGCCGGGTCCTCGTTCGCCGCCATGCCGTCTACGAACACCACGGCGCTGCGGACTTCCTTCATCGGCAGGAGGGCTGTAGGGGTCTCGCTCCGGGCCCGGCGGAGGGCCGCCCGGCGAAACAGGTTCTTGATGGGATTGCTCATCGGTCGTAAGAGGCTATGAGTTTGCGCATTTCCTGCTTGGCATCCCGCCAGCGGGGGATGTCGAACTTGGTGCCGACCACCTCGACCACCTTGGCGGCGAGGATGGAGCCGGTCTCGCCGCAGGCCTTGAGCGGCAGGCCCAGCGAATGGGCGTAGAGGAAACCGGCGGCGTAAGTGTCGCCGGCGCCGGTGGCGTCGACGGCCACGGCCGGCCAGGTGTGGATGTAATGGACTTCGTCCCCGGAACGGACCCAGCTGCCGTCCTTGCCGACCTTGACGACGGCGATGCGGCAGAGCTTCGCCAGCTCGGCGAGCGCCCCCTCCGGATCCCGCAGGCCCGTGAAGGCACGGGATTCGTTCTCGTTGGCAAACACGATGTCTACGTATTTCTCGACGATGTCGTGCAGGAAGGCCAGGTTGGACTCGACGACGTTGTAGGAGGCGAGGTCGAGGGAAATGATGCAGCCGGCGGCGCGGGCGAGCTCCACGGCCCGGCGCACCAGGTCCTGGTTCTGCACCAGGTAGCCTTCGATATGGAAATAGTCAAAGCCCTCGAACCAGGCAGGGTCCAGGTCTTCCGGGACCAGGTCGAGCGCCGCGCCAAGGTAGACGGCGAAGGTGCGTTCGGCGTTGCCTCCGCTCACGAACACCATCGAGCGGCCGCTCGAATGATCGCCCTTGAGCAGGTGCGTCAGGATGCCGTACTGCTCCTGGTCGCTCTTGAAGAGGTGTCCGAGCTCGTCGTCACCGACCTTGCCGATGAAGGCGGAGGGCATCCCGAGGATGGCGGTGCAGGAGATGGTGTTGGCGGCGGACCCGCCGGCGACGTACTTGACGCCGAGGGGCTTGAGGGCCGACCAGATGTTGTCCCCGGTCTCCATGTCGACGTGCTGCATGCTGCCCTTGGGAAGATGATAGGTATTGAGGAGCGAATCATCCGGCAGGATGGCCAGGATGTCGGTGAGTGCGTTGCCGATTCCGAGAATTGATTTCATATCATGCAAAAATAACATAAATTAATTGTAAATTTGCGCCCTATGTCCAAGAAAGCCGCAAATATCATCAAATATTCCCTGTCCGCAGTATTGGCGGTCGTGCTCGTCTGGTTCGCCTTCCGGGGCGTGGATTGGAAGGCTTTCTGGGAAGGTCTTCGGCAGACACGCTGGCTCTATGTGGTCCTCTATTTCATCGTGGCGCTGCTGGCGCTGGTCTTCCGCGTGGAGCGGTGGATTGCCTTGATGCGTCCGTTGGACCCCGATATCCGGCGGCTGAAGGTATGGGATGCCCTCAACGTGGGCAACATCATCAACATCGTGCTGCCCGGTGCCGGTGAGTTCGCCCGTTGCGGCTACGTCTCATCCAAGCGGATGGGCTTCGACAAGGCATTCGGCACCATCGCCTGCGAGCGGCTGTGCGACGTGATTGCCGTGGCGGTGCTGCTGGTTGCCGCCCTGGCCCTGAAATGGAGCAGTTTCGGCCCCTTCTTCCTCGAGAGCGTCTGGCAGCCGCTGGCCGGAAGGATGGGCGACGGACTGGTCTGGCTGCTGCTCGCCGCTGTCGTGGCGTTGCTTGCGACCTTCTTCTGGGCTGTTTTCCACTTCCGGGACCGCGTGCCCTGGCTCGGCCGGATTGCTGAAACCCTCAAGGGACTGGGCACCGGATTTGTGAGCGTGGCGCGGCTGGAGAACAAATGGGGCTTCGTGCTCAGCACCGTAGGCATCTGGACCATGTATGTCCTGATGCTGTGGTGCACGATCCGGGCGCTGCCCCAGCTGGATTCATTGGGGATGGTGGATGCCCTCTTCCTGTCGGCCGTGGGCAACATCGCCTCCGTGATCCCCGTGCCGGGTGGCATCGGTGCCTACCACTATCTGGTGGCCCTGTCGGTCCAGAGCCTCTACGGCGCCCCTTGGGAAACGGGCATCCTGCTCGCCACGCTGGGCCACGAGGCCCATGCCATCCTGATAATCATCGTCGGCGTGGTCTCCTACGTGCATCTGACCTTGCAGAAGAAGAAATAATCGGCTATATTTGCCGGAGTTAGTGTATTACCTGCTATGCAACTGATCCTTCCAGATCATTACGTGGACCTGCTCGGTGGAGCGGAAAACACGGAAAAGGCCATCAAGGCCGTCAAGGACATGTTCCAGAACAATCTGTCCGCCCAGCTCGCCCTGCTGCGGGTGACCGCACCGATGGTCGTGCTCTCCGGTACCGGTCTCAATGACGACCTTAACGGCGTGGAGCGTCCGGTCCGCTTCCCGATACGCGGCATGGACGAGCAGCAGGCCGAAGTCGTACACTCCCTTGCCAAGTGGAAGCGCGTCAAGTTGGCGCAGATGGACATCCAGCCCGGGCGGGGCATCTATACGGACATGAACGCCCTGCGTCCCGACGAGGAGCTGGACAACCTCCACTCCATCTACGTGGACCAGTGGGACTGGGAGAAGGTCATCCGGCGGGAGGACCGCCATCTGGGGTTCCTCAAGCAGACCGTCCGCCGCATCTACGAAGCCATCAAGGTCACGGAGAACAAGCTCTTCGTGGAGTTCCCGCAGATCATCCCGGAACTCCCGGAGGAGATCCACTTCGTGCATGCCGAGGAGCTGGTGCAACTCTATCCGGGTCTCTCCCCGAAGGAGCGGGAACACGAGATCGTGCGCCGCTGGGGCGCCGTCTTCATCATCGGCATCGGCGGGGCGCTCTCCGATGGCGCGCCCCATGACGGCCGCGCTTCGGACTACGACGACTGGAGCTCCCCCAACGAGGAGGGATTCAAGGGCCTGAACGGCGACATCCTGGTCTGGAACCATGTCCTGCAGCACCCCTTCGAACTCTCGAGCATGGGCATCCGCGTGGACGAGGCTGCGCTGCGCCGCCAGCTGGAGATCAAAGGTGAGACCTGGAAGGCCGACCTGCCCTTCCACAAGAGCCTGCTCGCGGGTGAACTGCCCTGCACCATCGGCGGCGGCATCGGCCAGAGCCGCCTCTGCATGTTCCTGCTGCGCAAGGCCCACATCGGCGAGATCCAGAGCAGCATCTGGCCGGACGAGATGGTCCGCCGCTGCGCCGAGGCCGGCATCAAACTAGTTTAGGGATATTTCCGGAAAATCCGTATATTTGCAGTCCGTTTCGCCGACAGGCGGACGGGTGCAGGTATGTGCTGGTCCCGTAGCTCAGTTGGATAGAGCAACAGCCTTCTAAGCTGTGGGTCGCGCGTTCGAGTCGCGCCGGGATCACAAAAAAGGTTCGCAGTCGCTGCGAACCTTTTCTGTTTCTATATCCGGTGCCGTTTGTGTTCGGACCACAGGCCGTAGACCTCGCTGACGTTGCCGGCGGTGATGAACGCCTGGATCTTGTGGTCCCGGATGAACTTCATCAGGTCGGCGAACTCGTCCTTGGTCAGCAGGCTTTGGATCTCCATCCTTTTCTCGCCCTTGTAGCCGCCCGTGACTTCGTAGAGGGAGCAGCCGCGCACGATCTTGTTGACGATGTAGTCGCGGATGACCTCATGCTCGTCGGAGATGATGCAGACGCGTTTGCGCCGGCTCAGGCTCGCCATGAAGTAGTCCACGATCAGGCCGTTGATCCAGGTGCCGATCAGGCCGATGATCACCAGGCGGAACGGGTTCACGAAGAACGCCGTGCAGCAGATGACCACACCGGCGATCGTCACCGAGAGGCCGATGTCGAAGTGGAAATACTTGTTGACGATCTTGGCCAGGATGTCCAGCCCGCCGGTCGACGCGTTGATCCGGAACATGATGGCCTGCGACATGCTCAGGATGAGCACGAAGCAGATCAGGTCGAACCAGAGGTCGCCCATCACGGACGTGGTCCCGGCGGCGATGAGCCGCTCGTTGGGGCAGATCTTCTCCCACAGGTCCATCATCGGGCCCAGGATCAGGGCCGTGTAGCACGTCTTGATGCCGAACTCCTTGCCGATGAGGAAATAAGCCAGCACCAGCAGGATGGCGTTGATGATGAGCACGACGGTCGAGACCTTGATCGCGATGCCTGCATTCTCGAACAGCGCGCTGATCACGATGGACAGACCGGAGATGCTGCCTACGACGATCTTGCTCGGAACGAGGAAATAATAGACGGAGGCCGCGGCGATGAACATGCCGACAGTCATGATAGAAAGCTCCTTCCAGAACTTGGCAGTACTGAGAGGAGCTATCAGGGATTGCAGTTTCATGTGGTTCAGCAGAACTTGGTTATTTCGTTATGTATTAGTGTTATGCCTGCTTCAGATAATTGTCTATTGCCTTGGCGGCCGTGCGGCCGGCGCCCATTGCCAGGATCACGGTGGCTGCGCCAGTCACGGCGTCGCCGCCCGCGAACACGCCCGGACGGGTGGTCGCGCCTTCTTCGTTGGCCACGAGGCAGCCGCGCCTGGAGGTCTCCAGACCCTGCGTAGTCTTGGAGATGAGCGGGTTGGGCGAGGTGCCAAGGGCCATGATCACGGTCTCGGTCGGGATCTCGAACTCCGAGCCCGCGACGGGCACCGGGCTGCGGCGGCCGCTCTCGTCGGGCTCGCCGAGCTCCATCTTGATGCACTTGAGGGCCTTGACCCAGCCCTTCTCGTCGCCGATGACCTCGACCGGGTTGGTCAGCATGTCGAAGATGATGCCTTCCTCGGCTGCGTGGTGCACCTCCTCGCGGCGGGCGGGAAGCTCAGCTTCCGTGCGTCGGTAGACGATGTGCACCTCGGCGCCGAGGCGCAGGGCGGTGCGGGCAGCGTCCATCGCGACGTTGCCGCCGCCGACCACGCAGACCTTCTTGCCGGCATGGATCGGGGTCAGGTAGTCCTCGCGCCAGGCCTTCATGAGGTTGTTGCGGGTCAGGAATTCGTTGGCGGAGAAGACACCGTTGAGGTTCTCTCCGGGGATGTTCATGAACTTGGGCAGACCGGCGCCGGTGCCGATGAAGACGGCCTCGAAGCCTTCGTTGTCCATCAGGGAGTCGATCGTGATCGTGCGGCCGACGATGACGTTGGTCTCGATCTTGACGCCGAGCGCGCGGACGTCGTCGATCTCGTGCTTGAGCACCTTGTCCTTGGGCAGACGGAACTCCGGAATGCCATATTCCAGCACGCCGCCGGCCTTGTGGAGGGCCTCGAACACGGTGACGTCATAGCCCCACTTGGCCAGGTCGCTGGCGCAGGCGAGGCCGGCAGGGCCGGAGCCGATCACGGCCACCTTGTGGCCGTTCCTGGCCTTGGCGCCGGCGTTCTCGGCAGCGGGTTTTCCTTCCTGGCGGGAGTAGTCGGCCACGAAGCGCTCGAGCTTGCCGATCGCGACCGGCTCGCCCTTGACGCCCAGCACGCAGCTGCCTTCGCACTGCGTCTCCTGCGGGCACACGCGGCCGCAGACGGCGGGCAGCGAAGAATCCTCGGCGATCACGGCGGCGGCGCCGGCGATGTCGCCGGCCGCCAGCTGCGCGATGAAGCGCGGGATCTGCAGGCTGACCGGGCAGGCCGTCATACAGCGGGGATTCTTGCAGTTCAGGCAGCGGGACGCTTCGAGGAGCGCCTCCTCCTTGTTGTAGCCATAGCACACTTCTTCGAAATTGGTGGCGCGGACCTTCGGGTCCTGCTCGCGCACCGGTACACGGGGAATCCTGTTAGCCATATTACTTGCCCCTCCCTATTTTACAAACATGTTTCTCGTTGGCCTCGGCTTCCTCGGCCTTGTACTGACCCTGGCGGCGCATCGCCTCGTCGAAGTCGACGAGGTAGCCGTCGAATTCCGGGCCCTCGACGCACGCGAAGCGCGTCTTGCCGCCCACGGACACGCGGCAGGCGCCGCACATGCCCGTACCGTCCACCATCAGCGTGTTGAGGCTCACGATGATCGGGAGCCCGAGCTTCTTGGCGGTGAGGGTGGTGAATTTCATCATGATCATCGGGCCGATCGCGACGGCCTGGGTATAGTTGTGTCCTTCGGCGACGAGCTTCTCCAGCAGGGCCGTAACCATGCCGTGGAAGCCTTCGGAACCGTCGTCCGTGCAGATGAACAGATTGTCGCAGACCGCTGCCATCTCGTCTTTGTAGATGAGCAGGTCCTTGGTCTTGGCGCCGATGATGACATCGACGGCCACGCCGTGCTCGTGGAGCCACTTGGCCTGGGGATAAACAGGAGCAGTACCCACACCGCCGGCGATAAAGATATATCGCATCGCGGACAATTTCGCCGCATCCATCTCGGTGAAATCAGAAGGAAGGCCGAGCGGGCCTACCACATCGTTGAACGCCTCTCCGGGTTCGTACGCAATGATGTCGGAGCTGGACGCTCCGATCTTCTGTGTGACTATCGTCACAGTCCCCCGCTTCGCATCGAAATCACTGATGGTCAGCGGTATCCGTTCGCCCTTCTCGTCCGCACGGACGATCAGGAACTGGCCCGGCTGTGCAGCAGCTGCAAGCCGCGGGGCCTCTACTGTCATCCGACAAATCGTCGGTGTCAGCATATCTTTAGACAGGATTTGATACATAACACCCAAAGGTACACAAAAAATCCCCGTTTTGATGCACAAAACGGGGATTTTTTGTCAGGGGAAAAGCCTGATTCTAGAAGCGATAGCGGATGCCGAGGCCGACACCGACTCCATAGAAGCCGCCGCCCGTGAGGGAATAGGCAGGACGCCAGTCCAGGGAGATGTTCAACGGGACGGCATTGAGCTCGACCTCCGCGCCGATCTGACCCAGGAGCGCAGCGTCAAACTTGAGGATGTTGCCGCCGTCCGTCTCTTCGTAATTCCTCGTGCCCAGCTGCACACCGGGACCGGCATAGAAGTGGAAGATGCCGGCGTTGCCGAGCGAGAAGTCATACAGACCGGACACATACCAGCCTTTGCTGCCGACAAGTCCCAGATCCATTTCAGCGAAATTGTTGCCCAGACCATACTGGTAGGACACTTCGGCGCCATAACCAAGGCGGGCGCCGAAAGCACGCGGCTGCGCGGATGTGACAACAGCACAGGCGAGCAGGCCGACGAGAATAACTAAGATCTTTTTCATAAGCAATGTTATTAAAAAGGGTTGGTTATACAATTCCGGAGAAGCCCAGGAAGGCCATGGCCATGATGCCCACGGTGATGAGGGCGATCGGCAGGCCCTTGAAGGCCTTGGGCACGTCGTTGCCCGCCAGATGCTCGCGCAGGCCGGCGAACAGGCACATCGCCAGGCCGTAGCCGAGCGAGGTCGCGATGGCGTAGACCACCGCCTGGCCGAGGTTGAGCATATGGGGCGCAGCGCCGCCGAAAGCGAATTCCTTGGTCACCACGGTGATGGCCACGCCGAGGACGGCGCAGTTGGTGGTGATCAGCGGAAGGAAGATGCCGAGGGCCTGGTAGAGCGAAGGACTGATCTTCTTCAGCACGATCTCCACCATCTGCACGAGGGCGGCGATCACGAGGATGAAGGAGATGGTCTGCAGGAACTCCAGCCCGAAGGGCACCAGCAGGTAATGGTTCAGCAGGTAGGTCACCACGGTGGCGAGCGTGATCACGAAGCAGACCGCTCCGGACATGCCCGAGGCCGTGGAGAGCTTGTTGGACACGCCCAGGAAGGGGCAGATGCCCAGGAACTGCGCCAACAGGATGTTATTGACGAAAATCGCCGAGACGAAAATGAGGAAGTATTCCATGGCGCACTACTTTTTAGCAAGATACTTGTTGAACAGGACCATCAGGAAGCCCAGCACCAGGAAGGCGCCCGGAGCCATCACGAAGGCCAGGATGCCGTCGCCGGCGATGAATTTCCAGCCGAACACGGCGCCGCTGCCGAGGATCTCGCGCACGATGCCGATGACCGTCAGGGAAAGCGTGAAGCCGAGGCCCACGCCGATGCCGTCGAGGGCGGATTCGCCCACGGAATGCTTGTTGGCGAAGCCTTCGGCGCGGCCGAGGACGATACAGTTGACGACGATCAGCGGGATGAAGAGGCCGAGCGTCTCATAGACCGCAGGCGTGAAGGCCTGCATCAGGAGCTGGAGCACGGTCACGAAGGTGGCGATCACGGTGATGTAGACCGGGATGCGGACCTTGTCGGGGACCATCGGCGCGACCAGCGAGATCACGATGTTGC
>JAEEGI010004736.1_pt1 | contig 31662 bp, 31 predicted proteins | sample 8958751 | NCBI WGS metagenome assembly JAEEGI01 (sample SAMN16246545, study PRJNA631951) | gut metagenome | biome: gut microbiome; feature: rumen; material: KS-attached | host: Bos | place: Iran: Karaj | collected 2018-10 | reverse complement strand
GAAGCTGGGGGCCAGAGCGTCGATGCCGGTCTCGCGGCAGAATTCCACCGCCTCGTCGGGATCGGTGTAGACCGGGCCGGAGGCATTGGCCTCGCCGCCCTCGCGGGAGGCCAGAGCACCAAGCTCCGCTTCCACGCCGCAGGTGTAGGCCTTCGCCATGGCCACGGCCTTCTTGGTGTTGGCCAGATTCTCTTCATAGGGCAGGGTGCTGCCGTCGTACATCACGCCGGTGAAGCCGATGTCCAGCGCCTGCTGCATATAGCTGAGGGTTTCGCAGCGATCCAGATGAACGCAGACGGGAACCTTGGCGCTCTTCGCCGCCTGCACCATCACAGGGCCAATCTTGGCAAGGGGCGATACTTCCTCGTGCAGCTCCGCGTGGGAGAGGATAACAGGGACGTTCAGCTTTTCCGCCGCGGCCAGCACTGCGTTGACGCACTCCAGATTCGGAGTGTTGAAGGCGCCCACCGCGCACTTCTTCTCTTCAGCCAGCTTCAGGATTTCAACCAGATTGACAAGCATGTTTCGTTCTCCTCACATCAGGGGGCGGATGGCGTTGTAAACGCTCTTGTACCGCTCGTAAATTCTCATATATTTCTCGTGCATCTCTGCTCTGGGATAGTAGGTCTCCCGCTCCTGCACCATGTGGGCCGCCGCATCGTTCAGATCGGTGAAGAGTCCCGCGGCAATGCCGGTCAGCATGGCGGAGCCCACGGTGCCCGCGTCCACGGTTTTCAGTGCCGTAATGGGGAGATCCAGCACGTCGGCCTTCATCTGCATCCAAAGTTTACTTCTGGCCCCGCCGCCCGTGGCGTTGAGCTTCTCAAAATGAATGCCGGAACCGTTAAGCGCTTCGTAATTCAGGCGCATTTCATACGCCACGCCCTCCATGCAGGCGCGGTAAATGTCCGCGGCAGACGTGGCGGTGGTCAGACCCAGGATCGCGCCCTTGGAGCCGGTGTCCATGTAGGGCGTTGCCGCGCCTGCAAAGTGGGGCAGCACCAGCAATCCGGTAGGCGCGTCTTTGCCATAGGCCTTCTCCATGCTCTCGTTGGTTTCATTCTTGCCGAAGGTCTCCATGGCCCACTGGATCAGCGCCCCGCCGGTGTAGGAAAAGGCGTAGGCAACATATTTGCCCGGCACCACGTAGGGCACCACGGAGAAGAAGCCTTTGGCCATCACCGGGATCTCCGGGATGCTGTCGTAGATGGGGGTCAGGCACTCCACGGTGCCCGCGCCGTCCACCGCGACAGAGCCGTCAAAAGCGCCCGCGCCCACCGCAGCGGCCACCTGGTCATGGGAGACCGAGACGATGACACAGTCCTTATTGAGTCCCGTCCGCTGCGCAGCGGCCATGGTGATCGTCCCGGCACTCGTTCCGGTGGGGACCGGCTCGCTCATCAGCGAAACGTCGATCCCGGCGGCTTCAAACACTTCCGTACTCCATGTGAGATTGTGAATATCAAAGGTCATGGTGCGGGTGGCCAGGGAGTAGTCGATCTGGGCCTTGCGCGTCAAATGCCAGACCACGAAATCCTCGATCAGATGGATGCGCTTGGCGGCGGCGTAGACCTCCGGCTGGTGCTTTTTGATCCACATCATTTTGGAGATGGAGTACATCTCGTGAGGCGCCAGACCGGTGACCTGGGCGATATGGTCCGCGCCCAGCCTTTCCGTAAGCTCCGCGCATTCCTCTGCCCCTCTGGGGTCGGTGTAGAGCATGGCGTTATGCAGCGGCTCGCCCGCGCCGTTGGTCATGACGAACGTTTCACCGAAGCTGGTGACGCCGATTCCGCCAATGTCCGGGTACTGCGCGGCCATTTCTTCAATGACCGTGTAAACGCTCTCCATCATGGTGGAGATGTCGATCTCGTGTCCGCTCACCGCCCGGCGCACCGGGTAGTCCCGGTAAGCCTTGCCAAGCTGCGCGCCGTTTTCATCGAACACCGTCAACTTGCAGCCGGTAGTGCCGATATCCAGTCCTGCGATTTTCATTGAGTTTTCCTCCTGTTGAGGCAAAAAGGCCTCGCAGAGTTTTCGCCGCGCACGGCGAAAAGAAATTAGACTCGTTTTTTGCGGGGGCGTGTACCTCGCAAAAAACTCTTCTCAGCCTGCAAGTGTGCGAGCGTCTCCTGCAAGCGAGTGCGCGCAGTAGGCTGCAACCCTCTTCAAAGGCGAAGCCGCAGGCTTCGTCTTTGATTTAGTCCTTGTCGATGTCCACCCAGTCGTAGTGGAGATAGGTGGTGAAGGCCTCTTTCAGAATATCCTTCATGTGGCCCACGCCTACGCTGGTGTGGTGCTTGAAGCCGCCGCGGGCGAGCCTGATCATCTTGTCCTCCATGTTGGGGATCTCACACACGCCCGCGCAGCCGAAGAAGGCCTGCTCGATGGGATCGTCAGTGAATTCCGCCTCGGAGGCGTAGACGATGATCTTGCCGTCCTTGGTCTGGCAGTTGGAAAGGGTGGTCGGGAAAGCCTTGATCCGGCCCTCGTTGCTGCCCCAGCCGGAGCCGGGATCGGTCTTGTCGAACATCTTGTGGTTGGTGACGGTGCCCTTGCCGGTCATCAGGCTCTGGGCCACGGGGCCGCAGTGGAAGAGGATGACCTTGTTCTCCTCGTCGCCGTAGTTGTTGTTCCAGTCGAGCACGGCGGTGGGCTGTTCGGAGGCCAGGCTCATGGCCCGCATGGTGATGGCGGAGCACATGTCGATCTCGCAGGAGGCTGCGATGCCCCGGTCGTTGAGCTCAGAGAGCAGCACGCAGGGGCAGATGCGCAGCACCTGCTCCATCTCGTTCCAGCAGCGCAGGGCCAGGGCGTCCAGGTGGTACTCCTCGATGTAGCCGTCGATGGCCACGGAGACCTTCGCCAGGGTGTTCTTGTTGCGCTCCGGCACTAGGGAGAAGTCCGTGTAGTTCATCAGGTGCTCTTTCTTGGCCAGGACCTTGGGATCGTCATCGGCCATGTTCTGCACCTTGAAGAAGAGTTCGGAGAGGTCAAAGGACTCCACATTGATGCCGTGCTTCTGCATGGCGATCTCGTCAAAGCGGGTGGTTTTGAAGGCGGTGGTGCGGGCACCGATGCAGCCCAGGTTGAAGCGCTTCATGCCGTTGACCACGCGGCAGATGGCCGCGAAGTCCCGCAGGTTCTCCTGGAACTTGGGGCTCAGGGGATGCACCACATGGGGCTTGAGCACTGTGAAAGGCACGCCGTACTGAGTGAACACGTCGGTCACGGAGAACTTGCCGCAGAAGGCGTCGCGCCGGTGCTGGAAGTCCATCTTGCCGATCTCGTCGGGATAGGCCTGCATGAGAATGGGCACGCCCGCGTCCTGCAGGGCGGTGATGGCACCGTTTTCGTCGGCGAAGATGGGCATGGAGAAGATCACGCCGTCATATTCGCCTTCATGCTGCTTGAGCCACTTGGCGTAGAGCAGGCCCTCGTCGCGGGTCTCGATGCCGCCGTAGCGGGTGAGGCTCGCGTCCATGGCGATGTAGTCGTAGCCCGCGTCGGTGACGGCCTTGATCATGTCGTCCCGCGCACCGTAGATCAGTTCACCGGGCATGAAACCGCGGTTGCAGAATGCCAGAGCAAAAGTCATTTTCTTAGCCATTTTATAATCTCCTTTCAAAATTGCCTCCCCCTCCGGGGGAGGTGCCCCGAAGGGGCGGTAGGGGTGTCAGTCCTCCGTAAAATCAATTCTGACTGTATTGGTAATGGATTCCCAGGCTTTCAGCACCGGGAGCGTGCCGTTTTTCCTCTCATCATGACGGCCGGAGATATAGCAGTTGGTGGGCTCCAGACCGAGAACATAATCGCCGGAAGCCATGCTGCGCCACTGGGAGAGGATCGGGAGCGTATCGCCGGACCAGGAGATCGTCATGTTGACACCCAGTTCCGGGTTTTCGAGCCGCGCCCAGAATTCCTTCCGCATCTTCTGGAAGAACACACGCTCCTCCTCACTGTCGATGGGAGCGTCAAACTCACACTCCCGGCCCAGCCCGGTTCTGGCAAACTCGGTGCGGGGGACGGTCTCCCGCTCTTCCGGCAGCGTCAGCTTCGCCTTTTCGGAGAGCAGCGGATAGCCGAAGTTGCAGTGGTAGATCTGCATGATCTCCTCGTCCCGAGGTGTCAGGTTGGTGACGGTGTCCTGTACGGTGACGGAGGCGCCAAAGGCCGGGATGCGGATCGTGCGCTTGACTTCCAGGCAGTGCCCGAACAGCGCGGTCTCGCGGATCGTGCCCTTGACGACAATTTCGTTATCTGCGATCTCCGCGCAGACCTGCTCTGCCTGCAGACTGTGATAGCGCCCATGCAGCGGATGCCATTCGCCGCCGTCCCGGTTTGCCGGGCCAGCCGAGCGCAGGCCGCAGGTGTACAGCAGCCCGCCGGGGAAGGTGTTCACGAACTCCGTTTCATAGGGCGAGATCGCCGCCGGGCTGTCGTAGCCGTTCTTGCTCAGATAGCTCATGTTGACGCCCTTGTAGCGGCACTGGCCGATATCCAGCCCCGCATCCGGGAGGATATCCAGCTCCAAACCGCCCGCGGTTTTGACTTCGATGATCTCGGTGCCTTTCGCCCGTCCCTCGCTGACCGTCACTTTTCGCAGGGTGACCAGCTGGGCGGGGTTGCCGATATAGCCTTTTCTGATGATGTCCTGCGTAAGAACCACCCCTTTTTCAGCTTCTGGCATCATTGTAAAGAAACGAAAAAAGAAAATATATAGAAAACTGTTCGTTTTACTTTGATTTTGTTCGCTCTTGTGGTAAAATTTCAGATAAAGAATTTGTGCAGATTGTTGAGGTGCCATCCTGTGATCTCTATCTTCGATCTGGAAAAGCTGCGGGGACTGCTGAAGGACTTCTACGCCATCAGCCACATCCGCATTACGGTTTTTGACGAGAATCGGAACGAGCTTGTCTCCTATCCCGAGAAGGTAGCGCCCTACTGCGCCGTCATCCGTGGGACTTCCAAGGGCTTTGACGCCTGTATGGCCTGCGACCGGGAGGCCTGTCAAAGGGCCGCGAAAAAGCACAGCACCCACGTATACCGCTGTCACGCCGGGCTGACCGAGGCCGTGACGCCGCTGTATGTGGGTGATGTGCTGGTGGGCTATCTGCTGTTTGGACATGTGTTTTCCTACCCCTCCCGCGAGGAGGGCTGGGCGGTGATCGAAAAACGCTGCGAGGGCTACCATGTGAACGACCGGATGCTGAAAGAGGCGATCAGCAAGGCGGACATCATTGAGGAATCCTATATCTGCTCGGCCGCGCAGATCCTGCACGCGGTGGCTTCCTATCTGATCTTGGAGCGCATGGCGACGCTGAAAGAGGATCTGCTGGCTGTGCGGCTGGACGCCTATCTATCGGCGCATTTTACGGAGAAACTCAATGCGCCGAGGATTGCCGAATATCTCGGAATCGGCAAGACCCAGCTCTATGAACTCTCGCAGCAGCTCTACGGCTGCGGCATTGCGGAAAAGATCCGCAGCCTGCGCATGGAAAAAGCGAAGGAACTGCTTTCCGGAAATGAAGAACTGCCTCTGTCCGAAGTCGCCTCCCAATGCGGTTTTCATGATTACAACTATTTCATCACCGTGTTCAGTCGCGAGGTGGGATGTTCACCTGCTGCTTGGCGCAGAGCTCAATAAATGTAAAACCTTGTATTTGCTCACCCCGTCCAGCACTTTTTTCTCAATCAGCTTCCCGTTGAACGCTGCAATCCATTTCTGACAAAAATTGGTGTTGCCGAAGTAAGCGTTGAAGTTCTGCTGCGGGAGGAGAACATATTCCCGGTCGTGTTCCTTGTTGGCAAGGTAGTCCTTGTACAGCAGGATGCTGACTTCCACCGGTACGCCTTTTGGCGTCAGATCGGTTATACGCTGGATCATCTCTTCCGGCAGGTCGAAGTCCCTGTTCTTCAGCGGGCCGAGCTCCAGCGCGTCGGCCAGGATATCGTCAATGCGCAGCACCCACGCGCCCTTGGTGTTGGACGCAAAGGCCGGCACCTGCATCTGCCGCAGCTTGTTCGCCCACTGCTTGGGCAATCCTGTTGGATGTTTTGTTGGATGCTGGCAAAAGGGCCGTTCTAGCGCTCGAGGAATTTCCTCAAAAAGTTAGAAAAAAGCCCTAAATCTTTCGATTTAGGGCTTTTTCTATGGTGCGCGAGGCGGGACTTGAACCCGCACGCCCGGAGTGAGCACTAGAACCTGAATCGCCCAAGAGGGCAAATCGGGGTTGCAATCATTCCAAAACAGATTACCTCGTCCCTTGAAATCCAAGGCCTTTCAAGGAATTCTACTGTATTCGACACAGCAAAACAAAGACCTATTTTATTCGATTCTATGAAAATGTTAGAAATGTGTTAGAAAAGCCTGCTCTGTCAGGTCAACACTTTACATAGATGACAACGACCGCTTCCCTTCTCCCCCACTTAACCGAGTATGGAGAAGTTCAACATATCCGACCACAATTTCATACTGCAATCCAGGGTTGCTTGCTACAGCAAGGAGCTCTGTATTGCTATGCCCAAAGCCGCCCTGATCACGAACTTGTGCTTAGAGCGGCTTTTGCGTTTCACGGAGAAACGGATTGTTGCGAATAATAATAGCTATAACATTCAATCACCATTATCTTTACGACCTAATCACTCCTACTCAATGAGAGTAGGAGTGATGAATTTAAAGCTTATCTTTTACAAGCGCCATTTGGTTCTTCGCCCAGTAGTCTTCGCCATACTTGTCAATATACGCACGAAGACAATTGTAAGCTTCTACCCATTTTTTTAGGTCAATTGACTCTCTTGTTGTTTCCCGGCGCGAGCTTTACCGCCGCCAGCGGCGCGGCGAGGACGTGAGCGCCAAGATCAAAGAAAACTCCCTTGCCCTGCGCCCGATCCGCCGCGAGTTGAAATGCTGCCAACAGATAGCGGAGAGAATCCCGCAGCTTCAAGAGCATATCCGGCTCACGCGGCAGGCCGAAGAACAGGCCGAGAGAGAAAAACCGAAAACAAAGGAAAGGAGACAAGACCGATGGAAGTGAGCGGCGAAGTGGCCGATCTGATGGTCAAGGAAGGACTGGAGGCCGCCAAGATCGCCACCGAGCTTTCTGCAAAAGGACTCGTCCATATGGCGGCGCTGCTTGCCGCTATGGTCAAGCAGAATTACAAGGTGGTCGGAAAGGTCGGCATTGAACGGTTGATGAAAGACAGCAACGCTGAATCCGTTATCATCCCGATCAAGGCCGCGGACTATGAGAAGTTCCAGAAGATTGCCAAGCAGTTCGGCGTCCTGTACGCAGCCGCCAAGCGCGAGAACAAGGAAACCGGTGTCCTGCACATCATTTCCAATGTGAATTACAGCGCACAGCTCAACGCCGTTATGGAGGCGATGGGCTACCCTTTGCCGGAAGTGAAACAGGAGGAACAAGCCGCAAAAAAAGCGAAGACCCGCGCTCCACAAGAGAGATCCTCCGAAGAGCGCGGGACTGGCTTGAATCAACCGCAGAGGGATGACAAGCCCTCCACCCGTCAGAAGCTGGCCGAGCTGGACAGCGTTGCCAGGCAGAAGAAACAACGCGCCCCTGTTCGTAGCAACGACCGGGTGCGCTAATCCGTTTCACGGTGAAACGAATTTTGGAGGGATGCCTATATAAATCAAAAGTCTTTCCGGGACGCCGCCCCAATGTGGGCGGCGTTTTCCCTGGCCGTGCTGTATCTGGCTGTGCTGGCCGCGGGCGTGTACGAGGACGGTATGAATCTCTTTCAGTTCATGGCCGTATTTCCCGACGCCATGAACGAGCCATTTTCCCTGCATTGGACGGCGCACACCGTTAAGTTCATGCTGGGCGCTCTTGTGATCTACGCCGGAGCAATCGCCGTGTATTATTCCTCCCGCATGAACAGGCGTCCCGGCGTGGAACACGGCTCTGCCCGCTGGGGAAGCGTCCGGGAGTTGAACAGGAAGTACAGCGATAAAAACCCGGCCAAAAACGTGATCCTCACAAAGCACCTTTGTATGAGCTTGAACGGACGGCAGCACATGAGAAATCTTCTTCAGATCGTGGTCGGCGGGAGCGGCGCGGGCAAGACACGCTTTGTCGTGAAGCCGAATCTTCTCCTTGCCAACGCCAGCTTTATCTGCACCGATCCAAAGGGCGAGCTTGTACGGGCGGTCGCTCCGTTCCTCTTGCAGCAGGGCTATATCGTCAAAGTATTTGACCTCATAGAGCCGAGCCATTCCGACAGCTATAATCCTTTCAGGTATATCCGCAAGGACTCCGACGTGTTCCGGCTGATAAACAACTTCATCCAAAACACCACGCCGAAGAACGCCAGTCAGAACGATCCCTTTTGGGAGAAATCCGAAATTGCCCTCGATTCCGCCCTCATGCTGTATTTGCTCCATGAGTCTCCGCCCTATGAGCAGACGATGGAAATGATGCTCACCATGATTGAGTACGGCGGGGCGAAAGAAGAGGACGACGATTATCAATCGGCGCTGGACTTGCTTTTCGAGGCGTTGGAGGAAGAGCAGCCGGATCATATCGCCGTGCGGGAGTATCACATCTTCAAGCAGGCGGCAGGCAAAACGGCCAAGTCTATTTTGGTAAGCGCCGCCGTCCGTCTGTCCGCGTTTACGCTGCGGGAGATCCAGGACATAACCGACGAGGACGATTTGGAGCTGTCAAAGCTGGGAGAGCGCAAGCAGGCCGTCTTATGCGTGATCCCGGACAGCAACGACGTGAGCCTCAACTTTCTTGTTGGTATGCTCTACACCCAGGCTTTCCAAGAACTGTACTACCAAGCGGACAAGGTACACATGGGCGGTCTGCCCGTGCCGGTGCGCCTCATGTTCGACGAATTTGCCAACGTCGCCCTGCCCGACGGTTACGCCCGCCTGCAGGCGACCATGCGCTCAAGAAACATCATGGCCACCATCATCCTGCAAAACATATCCCAGCTCAAAGCCCTGTTCAAAGACGACTGGGAGGGTATCATCGGCAACGCCGATACCTTTGTCTATCTCGGCGGCAATGAGCAGAGTACCCACAAGTACATTTCCGAACAGCTCGGCAAGGAAACCATTGATACCAAGTCCAGCAGCCAGAGCAAGGGGCGAAACGGATCGTTCTCGCAGAGCTTCCAGCAGACAGGCCGCGACCTTATGACCCCCGATGAAGTCCGTCTATTGGATAACAAAAACGCCATTGTGTTCATCCGAGGGGAAAGGCCGGTCATTGACGAGAAATACGATCTGATGAAGCATCCCAATGTTCAATACACCGAGGACGGGGGCGCTGCGCCCTACGTCCACAGCCCGCATTGTCTTTACGATATGCGGTATCTACTATCTACAATGGAGGAAGAAACTGAATGAAGAAACCCACTTCCAAGCGCACGAAAACCTTTTTCTGCCTCTGGTGCGTGCTGACGCTCTGCGTCACCATGCTCGGAAGCACCGCCTTTGCCGCCAACGGCGACCCGATCACGGTGGTCAACAATCTGTCTGACTTCATCTTTTCCGCGATCAAAGCCATCGGCATTATTATCCTCGGCTGGGGCATCGTCCAGGTGGGTATGTCGATCCAGAGCCATGACGCCAGCCAGCGTTCCCAGGGCTTCCTTTGTCTGTTCGGCGGGCTTGTGATCGCTTTCGCAAAGGAGATCCTCACGGCCATCGGCGCGGTATAAAAAAGAAAAGGGGTAATGCGTTTCAGCGTTGAAACGCATTACCGCCTTCTCTCATTTCCCAAAGAGGTCACTGTGAGTTCCGGTGCGGGCAAGTGTCAAAACAAGAACATCTCCGTCAACTCGATAAATCAGGAGCCAGTCAGGAAGAACATGACACTCCCTGTGTCCGACCCAATTACCGGTCAGCGCATGATCGTTGTTCTTTTCCGAAAGAGGAACGCCGTTTGCAAGATCTGTAATGACATTGTTCAAAAGCTCAATTTTCATGCCTCGCTTCAAGGCCAACTTGTAGTCTTTCTTGAATTGAGTCGTGTACTTAACTGTATATTTCGTCATTTCCGCAGATCAGCAAAGAGCTCATCCATATTGGTGTAACCCTTTACGGACGAGTCTCTTGCAATCCTTTCCGCTTCCAGCATGGCAGCTATTGTTTCTCTGTTCGGCTGGTTAAGGGAAACCTCAAAGGGAATACGGCCTTCGCGCAAAGCCTGGCGAACAAAAATATTGAATGCAGTAGTCATATTCATTCCCAATTCGTCAAACAGCACATCGGCCTGCGCTTTGACATCAGAATCCATACGGATACTAATATTCGTGGAACCGGCCATACAATCATCTCCTTTCTTGTCGCAATCATAGTATATGCTGATTGCACGAAAAAATCAATACGATGCACGAAAAATTTACAATTATTCTATGGAGGTGTAAATCATAAGTGATAACTGGATTGTAAGAAACCTCGAAAACGCCATTGCCACCTGGAACGAGAAGCTGGCCGAGCTGTGGCAGCTCATTACGCAAACCCCGGAGACGTTTAAGGGCGGGCAGATATGGGGCGTGATAGTCAATATCAACTCCGCTCTGGTCGGAATCGGCTATGGCCTGCTTGTCCTGTTCTTTGCGATCGGCGTCTTTTCCTCGGCAGCGTCTTTTCGGGAACTGCAAAAACCGGAATTTGCTCTGCGTCACTTTATCCGCTTTGTACTGGCAAAGGTAGCCGTTGGACGAGGCATGGAGCTGATGACCGCGATCTTCTCCATTTGCGGCAGCGTTGTGTCCGCATCTATGAACAGCATCGGCGGCGGTGTCTCCACGACGGCAACGCTTCCCTCTGCAATCGTGGACGCAATCGAGGACGTAGGCTTTTTGCAGAGCATCCCGCTATGGCTGGTGTCCTTCCTTGGCAGTCTGCTGATAACAGTCCTGTCCTTCATCCTGATCCTCACGGTGTACGGCAGGTTTTTCAAGTTGTATATCTACACGGCGATCTCTCCGCTGCCCTTCGCGTCCTTTGCCGGGGAGAACACCGCAAGCATCGGCAAAGCCTTTGTGAAGTCTTATATGGGCGTTTGTCTGGAGGGAGCTGTGATCGTGCTGGCCTGCCTGATCTATTCCGCCTTCCTCTCCAGCTCCGCGCCTGTCGTGGACAGCAGCCTGCCCGCTGTGACAATGGCCTGGGAGTACATCGGGGAACTGATCTTCAATATGCTTGTGCTGACCGGGCTTGTAAAAGGCGCGGATCGGATCGTCCGGGAGATGTTCAGCCTATGAGAAAAGCGGTGGGAAATGCATCCCACCGCTTGAAATTCCTTTCCTGTGACATAAAATATGTATCCTCTGTTTTTCTTCGCTAAAGGAATGTGTGTAGACAAATAATGCGTTTCAGGATGAAACGTATTTCAGATCTAAATTCACAAAGTCGCGGAGAACAACCTTAATAGGTAAGATTTCCATATCTGTTAGAGAATGGCGAGCTCTCCTGCCGGGAAATATAATTATACCTAATAGTATTGCCGGATGGGAGAAGCATCATGAAACTATCTTTAGAAAGATTGAGGATCATTGCTAAAAACATCAAGGGAACTCGGATCAATCGAAACCTTACGCAGGAGAAAGTCGCAGAAATGGCTGGGATTTCCCCAGTGTATTATTCTCAAATTGAATTGGGGAACAAGTCCCCGAGTTTGGAAACACTGATTAATCTGGCAGAAGCAATGAACGTCAGCACAGATCCGTTAATCTTCGGAAAAACCGAGGATTCCAGATGGCATGATTTACTTAGACAGTTACGCGCATGCGATACAGAAAATGTGGAAAAAGTGAGTAAGGTGTTGTATACTCTAATTGAAACATTTGCCCTAGATAAACAGTAGCAGCGGTGATGAGTATGAAGATAGAGAGAGAAAAACCGCCCGAGCAAGGCAATGAATTAATACATGAATTGTATATTTCTGAGTATCAGGCTCTGTGTCGTACCGCGTATTACCTGTTGGGTGATTATTACCTTGCGGAGGTTGCAGTACAAGTTAATTCACTTTGTCGGTGATAACATGGAGCAAGTACAACGATATTATTTTTATGCGATTTATATTCCAATAGATTAGCGAGAACAAGGAGGAACGGAAATGAAGAGGATTATAACCAAAATCTTGCTTATTTGTCTGCTCGTGCTGGTTGTACTTTTTGTGACGCAGCACCTCCTGCTTGGTATAAATATGAAGGTTCCTTCTGCTGAGGCTGAATTGTATGTCAACGGGAAGTTGTCCTCAGATCCAGCCATCCTTTTTTGGTACGGCGAAGTTGTCCATTACATGCTGCCGGTTTCCGATCTGTTGGCATGTGTAGACGGACAGTTCCGGTACGACGATAATAACCGAACGGGCGAAATCGTAATTGGGGAAGAGAAATATCTTCTTAAAGAAACCGATCTGTATTCCGAAGGTGGAGAATGGATCTCACGCACTGCACTACGTCATGATGTGAAAAAGACTGGCTGGTACTTGTATAACGGCGACTGTGAGGAGTTTTTCAGATTGCTCGGGTTTGACAGCTTTCAGGTTTCCGTAGATGAACAGGCGAAAACGATCCATGTCGAAATCAGTAGGTAGAAACAACGGTGGGACAAGACTAGCAAAACACAGGGGAACGGTTCTATGTGTTTATCTTTTCGACCACGGAGGCGCGGGCTGACGCCGCGCCTCCCCTCCCCGGCACCTGGACGCTGGCGAGACAGGATTACGGCAACGGGGCGGGCTGGGCCTACAGCTGACCTGGTACAGCACCCTGCGGGCATATTCGGGTAGGACGAGGGGATATGGCCTTGTCCTTATTTGACCTCAGTCTAATTGAATCCATAGCGTCAGCATCCCGTGGACAAAGAACATCCACGGGATGGCAGGGCGGGCGGCAGCTGGCAGCGGACGCAGAACCATCCCGATCAAATAACATTTCAGGCCCCGTTGAGATCACTTTTTTGCCCTCCTTAAAAACTAGTGCCCAGCTATTTGAAGAAGTCCAATCGAAACGGAGCTGTACTATCTCCACAGCAGATACTACGACCCCGAGGTGGGTAGATTCATCAATGCAGACGCTTTCGCCAGCACCGGCCAGGGCATCCTGGGATGCAACATGTTTGCGTATTGCGAGAATAACCCGATTTTGTTTGTAGATGGCAGTGGTTCGAAAATTGAGATAAAGCCAACACATGGGGGAATTCAAGGCTTAATTGAACGCATAATTATCTACTGTAATCTTTGTATTCTTACAAATGATATATTATCATTTAATGATGATGGGACTTTGCGCTATATTGAAACTGAAAACACCAATTATCCTTCAGGAACTCAATTAATCCGCGATTTGATAAATAGTGATAACCTCGTTCAAATTAGCATTAGAGATTTCATATCAGCAAAGAATGCCACAAAAAGCTCAGAAACAAAATGGAAAATTGAATATACGGACTTTGACGGGAGCAGATATCACTGGGTCCAGACATCAACTGTTTTAATTGAATTAAATCAGTTTGATGTCAACCACGATCCGGATTTGTATACTCCCTTCTATATAATAACAGGACATGAGTTAGTGCACGCATGGAGAATGGTTTACGGCGATCCCTTTCATGGTGATATTGAAGAGGCAATTGTTATTGGGTTAAGTTCTGCGACAGTTCGGATCCCAGTAACAGAGAATGATTTGAGGGCAGAGCACGGGCTGATGCCAAGAATAAAATATGATTAATTACTTAGAAAGAGGTATAATTGATGAGCAACAAAACACAGCAGCACCTTAAGTTCTGCTTTCTATTTGTCGTGTTTTCAATTCTATTATCAAGTTGTCAATATCCCGCCGAAAAACAAGAGAATACAGATATCACACTGCCAACAAGTGATGTCGGACTCATAGAGCCTGTGGAAGAGAATTACCAAGTGACAGAACAAGATATAGAATCAATTAAACCTGGGTATTTTTATTTTAGGAATTCTGAAAAGGAAGTGGCTCTCTATATTACAGTGACTGCAGAGAACCCGAATACAGTTGTGGCTGATTATGATAAATTTGTTGAAAATCATCATGCTAAAGAGATATCATCCCAGGATGACACAGTCATGTATCAGACAGCATTTCCGCTTGATGACCCTGTGTATTATTCGATTTGGTTCGACATGCGGTCACCGGAACACTCCTGGACTACCGGTGGATACAATTTCTTGAATGTAATTCTAATTAACGGCGATACATTAGAAATCGTATTTGACGAAACCGGACATGATGTACTATTACGTATTGAACATGCATATGGCGGTTATACTTTATACTCTGGCCAAGTAACCTACTATACCTAGCCTCCCGAAGAACACAGGGGACGGTTCCTTGTCCCACGACAAAATGCAGTGAAACACAAATAGAAAAGCGGCGGGAACACCGATACTTATACCTATGGCAACGCTCAGTGGCCGGATCTGTTGACAGCCTGCAACAACAATTCCATCACCTACGATGCCATCGGAAATCCGACGGTTTGGTACGATGGCGCGACGATGACCTTGAGGCGGGACAGGCAGTTGGCCTCCGTCAGCGCTACAAATGCGCACGCCGCGATGAGCTTCACCTACGACAGCGACGGCCTGCGCCTGACGAAGACCGTTGGCGCCGGAAGCACCGCGGTTACCCACAGCTGCACCTGGCAGGGAAGCACGCTGATCGCGGAAGCATACGGAACGATAGAGCTGGAGTTCTTCTACGACGAGAGCGGAAGCCCCTACGCGCTGCTGGTGCGGGACGTCTCGGCCGCGAAGCCGACCGAAGCTTGGTACTATTATGTGACCAACCTGCAGGGCGACGTGGTGATGGTGGTCGATGCAAGCGGAACCCCCGTTGCGGAGTACAGCTACAACGCCTGGGGCGAGGTGCTGAGCGCCACTGGGACGATGGCCAGCATCAACCCGCTCCGCTATAGAGGCTACTACTACGATGCCGAGACGGGACTATACTACGTATCCAGTCGGTACTATGATCCGGAGATTGGAAGGTTCATCAACGCGGACAGCTACGCCTCCACCGGTCAGGGCGTTATCGGCGCAAACATGTTCGCATATTGCGGGAATAATCCGGTAAACGCAGTTGATCCGACGGGACACGGTTGGATTACAAACATCATTGAAAAGATTAAAGAATTATTAAAAAAAACAGTTGTTGGTTGTGCAAGACCCTATGAAGAGTATCAGAATTATACTGCAAAGCCTGGGCAATCAATGCAAGATGCGTATGCTGATGCTGTTGCAACACGTCCCAATTGCTACGCCTATGCAATTGGAGTTATAAGTAAAGGCATTAATCCTGGCTATTATAGTGGTATTTCGTTGGGCCCATTCAATAGCCTTGAGACGGTAGCAAGCGCGGTCGAAGCTGACATGAAAGCACTTGGCAGGTCTATTCGCCGAATTGATGGGCCTTATGCACCTGTAAATGCTAATGAATACAGAATTGCACTTAGAGTAGGAGAAAAACCATTCGCATATAGTATAACGACAGACGGACAGTACGTTTTTTTTAACGATTATCACTTTATGGTGCAGACAGATTCCGGACGATGGGCAGAAAAGCACGGAAGTATGGGCGCATCGGTTCTCCACAATATAGGAGAAACACCGGATACTATTGCGTGGACTTTGGATAATACGGGATATTATGACAGTGACATTATCTACTACGCTATTGGAGGGTAATAATGAAGAAAAAAATATGCGTTCTTGTTATCTTTGCTTTTTTTGTTATATGCGCAGCATGTAATTCGGGTAAAGAAGTCATTGCAGAGCCAGAAGCTACTATCCAAATAAAGGAGAAAGAAAACATGACTATCAAAGTATCCCCAGATAACCTTACAGTTTTTGAGTTGGTTACAACAGAATATGATGATGAACAACTGCTTAAGATGTCAGAATTCAGGGGAAGCATAATCGAACTGAACAACAATTATCCAATTGAATGTTTGCGTCATATCGAGAAAGGAACATTATACCGCGCATCATATGTTGGAGATAGCAAGGTTCTCACATTTTGGTTCAACGACGATGGAGAGATTCAAATGATAAAAACATCGCTACTATCTCCTCCTAAGGCCCAATTTGATGAATTAGCAATTGGACAATCATTTGATGATGTATATCAGCTTGACCCAACAGCGGAGTATGATTTTTTAAATACCGGCCGAACTGATTCTCCAAAGATTTCCTCTCATTATTCTTCAGACGGATGGTTAATTCATATTTCATACGATGACCAACTTCAAATTACCAGAATTATTTCTGAGCTAATTTGAGATTGAGAACACAGTCTGCAAATAAAAAGTCAAGAGGAACTTGAAGAAAAAAGTGATGCTCATGAAGGTTGAAAATAGGCAAAAAAGGCCACCGCAGAACGCTGGCCTAAAAAGAAAGAGTATTATGGTTAGAAATCTTCTGTTCCCTCAGAGGGAGAGAGATACGCTTTCACCGTTCCGTAGTAGATACGCAAGAACTTGTTGGCGCTGGCAGTCATGTAAACGTAGCATGGCTTCCCGCTTCTTGTCCATGAAGGCGTAGACAGGGTCGGAACACAAGGGGATAATTCTATGTGTTGATCTCTGCGACCACAGAAGCGCACTGACCCCCCCCGCCTCCGCTCGTCGGAACCTACCGTGCGGGACAGACGGTGCTCTACTACTTACACAGCCGGTACTATGATCCGGCCCTGTGCAGGTTCCTCAACGCCGACGCTTTCGCGAGTACTGGGCAGGGCATTCTCGGGGCCAATATGTTCGCGTACTGCGGGAATGAGCCGGTTGAGCACCGAGATCCGAATGGATCTTTTGTCTGGGGAATTGGCATCTCTGGTACCGCAAATGCAGGTGCTGGTGGGAGTAGTGGATTCTGGTACATTAAAGATGACGATGGAAATAGTGCACTAATATTTTGCGGATATGTCGGGGGAGGAACTCCAAATCTATCTGGCTCAGTAAGTGTCTTACTGTATTCTAACGCAAATACTATTTTTGAATATATTGATTCAGATTGCGTTGATGTTGGAGGATCGTTCCTTCATGGTTCAATAGATTTGACAGCTGGATACAGCAAAGACAATCGTTTTCTATATGGAATTCAAGGGGGGATAACCCAAAGTATTAAGCTAATCATGGAAGCAGAAGTACACGGCGGCCTGACATATACTTCACCGTATAAATTGATAAAATATCATGGGTATAGAGTGCCATTAAACGCACAGCTTGATTTTTTCTATGGAGTGGACGATGAAACAAGGAAAATATTAAAGTATACATTTGGTTTTGCTGAACCCAATTATGGCTTTGGGGGCACTAAGGTTCTTAATGCATACCAGTTGTCCTGCTTGAACTAACAAGCAGGACAAGATCGAGGAGGCATGTGAAGTGAAAGAAATGCTGACGGACGAAAACATGAAAAAGGAACTCATCCGGCAAATCAAGCCTTTCCTTGGCTTCGGACTTCCTTCGTGGGGACTTGCTTTTTTGTCAGGATTTTTCGTAAACAAGGAACAAAAAGGCTTTATCTGGCTGTTCATCCCGGTGTTTATCATGGTTCTCTTTGCTTTTTCGCTCAACTCCGTAAAGTTTGCGACGCGGTATAAGGAACTGAATCCGATAAAACCGGGAATACGGCAATATCCGCACTTCGTAAAGGACGACGATTTATTGAACAAATATTATGCGATCAGTATCAGGTGGTTTCTTATATTTTTTGGGATCATTTATATCTATATTCTGACGGCCTCTCCGGAAGTGATTTTTGAATGGCGTTTTCATCTGTTTATTCTTCTTTTTCTCATTTGGCCCTTGATACCTTCCTTTTGCGCGAATAAAAATAAAAAGGATACTAGCACTTAAATTAGCTAGGAAGTGTATTCCCTATGCACCTTGAAAATGTTGAATATTCTGTCATTTATATAGGTGATTTCGCTGTGATCTCACGGAGTGAAAACGGGTGGGCGTGACATGGAAGAAAAGCTCTTTGACGCCTACCCGGACATTATGACCGTTCTGCAGGTCAGCGAGGCTTTGCACATTGGAAGGAACAGCGCCTATAATCTTGTAAACAGCAATTCGATCCGGCACCTTCGCATCGGGTCGTCCATTCGTGTGCCAAAATCCTGCCTCGTGGAGTATGTCGCTTCCGCATGGTACACAGCGAAGAAACCTGACAAAGCAGGCTGCTCTGACTGTCAGAAAGGAGACAGAGATGACTGGCAGCCTGCAAGTCAAAAATGACAAGTTCTATATCATCGTCAACCTAAAAGAGAACGGCAAGCGTAAGCAGAAGTGGATCGCCACCGGGCTTGATGTGAAGGGCAACAAGCGGAAAGCGGAACAGCTCTTGCGGGAAACGCTTTTGGAGTGCGAGAGAGCCCCTACGAAGCCCATGAGCGGCATCTTGTTTGCTGACTATATTCGGGCATGGCTGAAAGTTGCGGAACGCAGAGTAGACTCTGTGACCTTTCAGGGCTATAAGCTGATGGCAAACGCCCAGGTGATCCCCTATTTTGATCAGAGCAGACTTCTTCTCCAAGAGGTTACCCGTGCGGATTTGCAAGCCTTTTTCGATGAAAAAGCGACAAAAGGCCGCAAAGACGGAAAGGGCGGACTCTCCCCCTCGTCTCTGCGGCAGTATAAGAACATCATCCTTCAAACCTTGAATGAGGCTGTTAAAAACGGGATACTGCAAACAAACCCCTGCCAGTTCGTCGAGCTTCCGAAGAAACAGCGTTACGAGTCCAGCTATTACAGCGCCGACCAGCTCAAAACCCTGTTTGACGCGATCTGGGACGATCCCATCTATCCCCTTGTGAAGATCACCGCCCTGTACGGCCTGCGCCGGAGCGAAGTCCTGGGGCTGAAATGGGACAGCGTGGATTTCACCGCGGGGCGGCTCACGATTAAGCACACCGTCTCGAAGGTCACAACAACAGTCTGCAAGGACAAAACCAAGAACAGCTCCAGCCACCGCTCTTTTCCCTTATCGCCCGAGGCGAGAGAAATCTTTATCCAAGCCAAGACCGAAGAAGCGATCAACCGAAAGCTCTGCGGCGCCGACTACGAGGAAAACGACTTTATCTTCAAGTGGCCCAACGGCACTCCCTTTTCACCGGATTACGTTTCTTCCCATTTCTCGCTTCTCCTGAAGAACAACCTCTTGCCGCATATCCGCTTTCATGAGCTTCGGCACAGCTGCGCCAGCCTGCTCCTGAACAACGGTTTTACGCTGAAAGATGTGCAGGAATACATGGGACACGCCGATATTCAGATGACCGCGAACATTTACGGGCACCTGGATATGCAGAGAAAAGAGCTTCTGACGCAGAAAATGGCGTCCAGTCTTTTCTAACACAGCGTTAGAAAAGTGTTAGAAAAACGTTAGAAATCAGCCCTTTGTCGAAGACGGACGAGAAAGAGTGAAAAATGAACTTGTCCAAAAAGTTCTCAGATAAGCAAAAATTGACCCCAAATCTTTCGATTTGAGGTCAAAATGTGGTGCGCGAGGCGGGACTTGAACCCGCACGCCCGGAGTGAGCACTAGAACCTGAATCTAGCGAGTCTGCCAATTCCACCACTCGCGCATCTCTGGAACGCTTGAACATAATAGCATCCGATCTGCCGCTTGTCAAGCCTTTTTTCAAAAATCTTCGCGCTTTTCTGTTCCCCGCGGATCCGCCACTTTCCGCGCCGCCTCCCCAAAAATGGAGCTTGCCTTTCCTCCCGGCCGATGCTATACTTTTTTTGTATTCCCCGCAAGGAGGTTCGATGCCAATGGATCGCCCTGCCATTAAAGCCCAGGCAAGGCAAGCCCTGCTCGGCAACATCAAACTGGTTTTCCTCGGCAGCTTTCTGCTGGTGGTGCTGACCGTGGTGTTCTCCGAGATTTCTTCCCGCCTGCTCTCTCCCCTGCTGGACGAGATGGAGAACTGCTACATCCAGATGCTCACCGGGAAGGCCGTCCGCATAGACAAGCTCAGCCGCCTCATGGAGCAGCAGTCCCGGGAGATTCTGGTGGATCGGCTGCTGGATTTCCTGCTGATCATCGTGCGCTTCGGCTTTCTGCTCTTCCTCTTCCGCATCCTGCGCGGCAAGCACGCAAGCTGCGGGAATCTGCTGGACGGCTTCGCCGTGTGGTGGAAGATCCTCCTGCTGGAGCTGCTGATCTCGCTGGTGGTGGCGCTCTGGTCCCTGCTGCTGGTCATCCCCGGCATCATCGCCTCTTATCGCTACCGCATGGCCGCCTTCCTGCTGCTGACTCACCCGGAATACGGCGTTTTGGACTGTATGCGCGAGAGCAAACGGCTCACCCAGGGACATAAAATGGACTTTTTCCTGCTGGATCTGTCCTTCCTGGGCTGGCTGCTGCTGACCACGATCCCCTATCTGGGCTGGATCGCCATGCTTTGGGTCTCCCCCTACCGGGCCGGCACCGAGCTGCTCTACTGCATGAACATCTGCGGCCCCAGCGACCAGGAGCTTTGGGACCAGGAGGATCCCCGCTTCCCCGGAAGCCCCGAATAGGAGAATAGGAACAGCAAAAGAACCGCCCTTTTGACGGTTCTTTTGCTGTTCGTCAGTATATGGAGAAGAGCTTGGGCTTGATCTTGTACTTCACGCCGGAGACCAGGCCCATGGCGGCAAACATGGTCACGATGGATGAACCCCCATAGCTGAAGAAGGGCAGGGTGATGCCGATGACCGGCGTGATGCCCAGGCACATGCCCACGTTGATGAGGGTCTGGAAGGTCACGGCGGCGGCCACGCCGATGCACAGCAGCATGTCGAAGGTGCGGCCGGCCTTCAGGCCGATGCGCACACAGCGAATGATGATGATCGTCAGCAGGATCAGCACCGCGACGCAGCCGATCATCCCCAGCTCCTCCCCGATGCAGGAGAAGATGAAGTCCGTGTGCTTGCCGGTGAAGGCGGTGAGGCGGTGTTCGGCGTCCACGCCGCTCATGCGCCCGGAGGCCAGGGTGATCTTGCTCTGGCTGGTCTGCCAGTTGATGCCGTCCTGATTGGGATCCACGCTGGGGTCATAGGGGGCCAGCAGGCGCTTTTTCTGATAGTCCTTGAGGAAATACTCCCACAGCAGCGGAACCATGGCGGAGATGGCCGCGGCGCCCAGAGCGAGCCAGTACAGCCGCACGCCCAGCACAAAAAACATAGTCAGGAAGATGCACAGCAGAATGGAGGCGCTGCCCAGATCCGAAGAGACCACCACGATGGCGCCGAAAACCAGCACGAAGTGGGCCGCCATCATCGCCACGGAGGGGAAGGCGTTGATGTCCCGATACTCCTTCAGCCAGGTCATCTGCTTGGCGGAGACGATGATGTAAATGACCTTGATGATCTCCGAGGGCTGGATGCCGATGCCGGCGAAGCGGATCCAGCTCTTGTTGCCGGTGCCGTCGTCCTGGCCGAAAACCACCAGCGCGCCCAGCAGCAGAACCTGGATCGCGATCATAGCCTTCCACTGTCCGGCCAGCAGATCCGCGTCGATCACCGTGAGCACCACAAAGGCGATGATCCCCAGGAAGATGGAGAAAACCTGCACAATGATCTGTTTATTGGTATTCATTTCCCATCCGGCGGCCACCATACTGGAGGAGGCGCGATAGATCATCAGCGTCCCGAAGATGGAACAGACGACGCAGATGATCAGCAGCAGAATATCCGCGCGCTGCACAAACTGCCGAATATAGGGCTGTAATTTCTTGATAGCAAACACTCCCCTTCCGGGAAAAAGACGATTCGAGCAATTTCCATAATACGCCGGGGCATATTTTATCACAGTTTTGCTCTTTACGCAACGCCCTGTTCGGTGGTATACTGGGAAAAGAGTATAACATTTGTGTAAACAATGGTGGATTATGACAAAGCAGATCTTTCTTTCCAACAGTGAGGCCGAGACCGAAGCGCTGGGCGAGCGCTTCGCGGCGGGGCTCCCCGGCGGCACGGTGGTCGCCATGTACGGGGATCTGGGCGCGGGCAAGACCGCCTTCGTCCGGGGCATGGCCCGGGGCATGGGGCTGCGCTGCCGGGTCTCCAGCCCGACCTTTACCATCGTCAACGAATACCTGGGCCAGCGGGAGCTGATCCATTTCGATATGTACCGCCTGTCCGGCGCGGACGAGCTCTTTGATATCGGCTGGGAGGATTACCTGGCCCGGGGCGCCGTGTGCGCGGTGGAGTGGAGCGAGAAGGTGGAGGACGCCTTCTACGGCGACGAGCTGCGCGTCACCATCGAAAAAACCGGCGAAACAGCGCGGAGAATCACCATCGAGGGGGCTGAGCCATGCTGACCCTTGCCTTTGAATCCTCGGCCAAGGCCGCCTCGGTGGCTCTGGTGCGGGACGGGAGCTTGATCTCCCAGTACAGTCAATGCAGCGCCCTGACCCACAGCCGCACCCTGCTCCCCATGGCGGAGGATCTGCTGAAAAACGCGGAGCTGTCCCTCGCGGATGTGGAGCTTTTCGCCGTGGCCCACGGGCCGGGCTCCTTCACGGGGATCCGCATCGGGGTATCCACGGTCAAGGGTCTGGCCTGGGCCGCGGACAAGCCCTGCGTGGGCGTGTCCACCCTGGAGGCCATGGCCTGGCACGGGCTGGCCGCGGGCGGGCTCGTCTGCCCGGTGATGGACGCCCGGCGCCAGCAGGTCTACAACGCCCTCTTCGAGATCCGGGACGGCGCCCCCCTCCGGCTGACGGAGGATCGGCCCCTCTCCCTGGAGGACCTGGCGGCGGAGCTGCGGCAGCGGGAAGGCGTCCCCTTCCTGGTGGGCGACGGCGCGGCGATCACGGCGCGCTTTCTGGAAAAGGCCGGTATCCCCTTCCGCATGGCGCCGGAAAACCTGCTGTGGCAGAGCGCCTGGGGCGTGGCCATGGCCGCACGGGACAAGACCCCCGGCGACTCTCAAAGTCTGCTGCCCGTCTACCTGCGCCTCAGCCAGGCCGAGCGGGAGCGGCAGGAGCGGATGAAGTAGGTTTCAGGTTTCAGGTTTCAGGAGGCGAAGAACCCGGGTTTTTCTGAAACACGAGACACTTTCTGCGGTATTTCCTTCAATTTCACATAAAGGAGAAGACGACATGAGCAAAGTCTGCGTATTTGACCATCCCCTGATCCAGCACAAGCTGTCCATCCTGCGGGATAAAAACACCAGCGTCAAGGAATTCCGGGAGCTGGTGTCCGAGATCGCCATGCTGATGTGCTTTGAGGCCACCCGTGACCTGCCTCTGGAGGAGATCGACGTGGAGACCCCCGTGGCCATGGCCAAATGTCACCGCATCGCCGGCAAAAAGCTGGCGGTGGTTCCCATCCTCCGGGCCGGCCTGGGCATGGTGGACGGCATGGTCAGCATGATGCCCAACGTAAAGGTGGGGCACATCGGCCTCTTCCGCGACCCCGAGACGCTGGAGCCGGTGAAATACTATTTCAAGATGCCCCCCGACATCGAGGAGCGGGACGTGATCGTGGTGGATCCGATGCTGGCCACCGGCGGCTCCGCCTCCGCCGCCATCACTTTCCTGAAGGAAGTGGGCGTAAAGCACATCAAGCTCATGAGCATCATCGGCGCCCCCGAGGGCGTGGGCCGGATGCAGACCGATCACCCGGACGTGGACATCTTCGTGGCAGCGCTGGACGATCATCTGAACGACCACGGCTACATCGTCCCGGGCCTGGGCGACGCCGGCGACCGCATCTTCGGCACCAAGTAATACGAAGCCTCAATAGGAACCAGACAGTCCTTCCGGCAAAAAATGTGCCATACTTCGTTGAAGTCCTTGATCCTATATGTCCGTTATGCTCTGCGGACTCCGCCTCGTCCGGCACATTTTTTGCTCAGAATTTCAAGTCCGCTTTCTATCAAGGCTTAGTATAAGAGAATCCCCCGTGCGAGCGCACGGGGGTTTTTCTTTGGGAAAAGCATCAGCCGTAGGAGTGTAAGCCGGGGATCAGCTTGTTGACCCCGGCGAAGGTGAAGAGAAAGGCAGGCACCGCCAGGATCACATACCAGCACAGCCACAGCGCGCTCCGCCTGCGGGCGATGCGCTGGTGGAAATAGACCGTGTAGATGATCCAGGTGACCAGGGCCCAGACCTCCTTGGGATCCCAGGTCCAATAGGCCGACCAGGCCGCCTCCGCCCAGATCGCGCCGATGACGATCACCGCGGTCAGCAGCAGGTAGCCCAGGGCTGTCAGCTGGAAGCACAGCTGCTCCAGCCGCAGCATCTTCATCCCATCCGCCGGCTCTCCCTTCCGAGCCTGCACGACATAGCGCGCGGCGACGCAGGCGGCCACCAGAAAGAGCGAATAGGACAGCGCGGCCGCGCCGATATGGAAGTTGAACCAAAAGCTCCGCAGGGCGGGCATCAGCTCGTTGATCTCCATACGCTGGAAGGAGGCGTAGCCCTGGATCAGCACGGTGGCAGCCATGCCGGCGGAGGCGATCCAGCTCACGTCCATCCGGGTGCGCGCCACCAGGAGCACCACCGGGATGCACAGCGCGAAGCCGCAGGCGAACTCGAACTGGGACGCCAGCGGAAGCCGCTGGGCCACGAGCCCGCGCCACACGAAATAGACCAGGTGCGCCGCGAAGCCCGCCAGATAGATCCACCAGGCAAGCTGCTTGCCCCGCTCCCACTTTCCGAGGGAGGCGGCAAGCTGCACCAGCAGCGCCGCGCCGTACAGGCCCAGACTTACGAAAAACAGGGTCTTCATTGCTTTTCTCCCTCCTTTTCCAGCAGCCGCTTCAGCTCCAGCCGCAGCTTCTCCGGCCGGGGGCCGGCCACGGTGTAGCCGTTCTCATCCGCCCGGATCAGCACCGGCTGCAGGAAGAAGCAGAGAAACAGCCCCAGGAGCAGCAGCACAAAAGCCCCCTCCAACAGGGAATTGGCATACGGGAAGGGCATTTGCTTGATGCGCAGGATGGGATAATAGGGATCCTCAAAGCTATAGATCCAGTCGCCGATCTGCAGGCTCTCCCCCACGGGCACCAGGGTATCCGCCGGCATCATCATGCCGCTGCCGATGACGCGGATCTGATACACCAGGATGGTCTCTCCCTCCGGATCCGCGGTATCCCGGGCCGCTTTGATATCCGAATACCACAGGCCGTTCCCGCTCTCGTCCAGCAGCCTGCCGGGCTCCTCCAGCCGGATGCGGTCCTCCACGCCGGTCTGCGGATTTCGGGCCACGATGCTGCCGCTGTATCCGTACTCCCACTGGAAGACCTTGACATTGCCGAAGGTCAGGGGGTAGTTGACCTTGACCTCCTGGGCGGGGCTCTCCCGTCCGTCCGGCAGTTGGACGCGCACCACGCTCGTGTAGTCCAGCAGGCCCTGGGGATTATTCATGGTGAAGGAATCCACCGTGATCCGGCTCCCGTCCCGCAGCTCCACGGTCTGCCCGGGGCAGCAGGGCACATCCGTCACCTTGGGCAGAGCCAGGGCGAAGACGCCGAAGAACACCGTCAGCAGGATGGAGAGATGCAGCAGGAAAACGCCCCAGCGCCCCAGCTCGTTCTTGCGGAACACATAGGCGTCCCCGAGCTTCTCCTCCCGGCAGCGGCGGGAGGCGGCCCAGCGGCGCAGCTCCTCCAGCTCGCCCGGCCGCAGCTTCTCCGCGTTGGGCAGGGCCGCCGTCCGCTCCGCCGCGTTCCTGCCCCCCTTGACGGCCCGCAGCAGCATCCGAATCGTACAGGCCAGCAGGCTCAGGCACAGCAGGGCCATGATCAGCACGAAATACCAGCTCTTGAACACGTCGTAAAAATGCGTGCGATAGATGAGCCGGTAGGCGTCCGCATAGTGCTCCGCGTAGAAGGGCAGCTCCCTCCCCTGGGGCAGCAGAGAGCTGAGAGCGCTCAGCAGCGCCACCAGAGCCAGCAGGATGTTGGCGAAGCGCATGGACAGCAGCAGGCGCAGCCAGGGAGAAAAGAATTCAACGATCGCTTGCAGTTTGGGATGCTTCTTCATGGGGTCCCCCTCTCACAAAAAGGAACGCCGCCCGCCCGGAATCGGGTGAGCGGCGATCCCTGGTACGGATTGTCAGCTTTTCTTTTCCACGATGATGCGGTCGAACTTGGCCATGGCCTGGTTGCACAGCTCCTCCGCCTTGTCCAGACAGTAGTAGGTCAGCTTCGGGTTGTGGGCGCCCTCGGCGTTCTCCACAAAGACGAAGTCCCAATAGAACTGCGCGTCGCGGGCAAGCTGCCGGATCTCGTTAAGTCGCTCCTCGGTATAGCTGCCGCTCTTCGCCGCCTCGGCGATCCGCTGGTTCAGGAACATGAGCTCATAGCCGATGGAGTAGGTGCGGGCCTCCACCTGATCCTGAACCGCACGGACTTCCTTGACCAGATCGGTGTGACACTTGGAGCATTCGTTCTGGATCAGCGTCTCGTTGTCCAGGGGGCTGATCAGGTAGTGGCTGGAATAGGTCTTGCCGCTTTCATCCTTCTCCTTGCCCATATGGCAGTCGGCGCAGGAATACTTGTTGCGGTGGGGGCTGCCCTCGCCCAGGAAGGTCTCCAGCTCGGGGTGCTGCACCTTGATCTGCCGCACGCCGGAATCGGGATTGGTAAAGTCCGCGTAGGGCAGGCCGTCCCAGTTGGGCGCGTTGTAGTAGGCCAGGATGGCGTCCGGGTGCATGGAGGCCAGGCTGTTGTGGGGCAGGGTGGTGGGCTTGTTTTCCACATTGGGATCAAAGAAGTACTCGTTGTGGCACTGGCCGCAGGCCAGGTTCGCCGCGTCGATGCTGTCAAAATCCTCGCCCACGCCGTCGATCAGGTAGGTGTGGGTCACCACCAGGTTCACCTCGCCCTTCTCGTTCAGGGGACTGTTGGCGTGGCAGTTGAAGCAGCTGATGGGCTCGGCCGCCACCGTCTCCCCCGCCTCGTCAAAGGGAATGGCGTAGGCCGCGCTGCCCTCCTCCAGCACCATGGCGGTGTAGAGCGGCGTCTTGCAGGTCCAGCAGCTTGCCGCGCCATGGGGGCGAGCCGTCTCGCTGATGTCCTCAACGTCGAAGCTGTGGCCCCGGGCGGCCATGTAGTCGAAGGCGAAGCCATAATAGTTGTACAGCGAGGACAGCATGGGGTAATCCACCAAATAGTCGGTCTGTCCGTCGTTCTCCTCGTTCTGCTTCCAGGTGCGGTACTGGTTGGGGTATTCCTCCGCCCAGTTCGCCGCGGTGACGACCTGAATATGGCCGCCGCCCTCCTGCTTCAGGGTCTCCACATACTGCTCGTCCGCCCTCTGCGCCAGCAGCTCCGCCTTCACGGGGTTGGCGCCGAAGGTCTTGGGGGAAATGCCGGCCGCGCTGCTCTCGGTGCCGGTCAGGGCGTTGACGGCGGCCTGCTGAATGGCTGTGGTGGTGATGGTCGCGCCGGAGACGGCGTCCACCTCCATCACGTTCTGGGCCTGGAAGATCTCGGCGGGAAGCTGCTTTACCGCCTCGCTCCCGATGCCCTCGGTCTCGTTATGTTCCAGGACGCGCACGCTGTAGATCTTCTCCGCATCGGCGATGATCTCCACCGTGACCGGGCCGTTCCGCCCTTCGGCGCTGCCGGTGAGGGTGACGGCGCTTTCGGGGATCTGGTCTGCCGGCACGCTGGACGCGGGAGCGCGATTGGCGTAGGCCGCGCTGAGAACCGCGACCACCAGCACCAGCACGCCGCAGAGGATGCCGATCCGATCCAGCCTCTTCTGTTTCATCTTTTTCTTGTCCATACGCTCCTCCCGGGCGCCGTACGAATACGGGCTTTGCCGTTTTGGGACGCCCTTTTGTCTATTTTACCGGATAATTTCGCAAAATACAAGCCTCTTTTTGTCCGTTTTTCTCAATCCGTCTCCGGGGGCAGATCCTCGATGTACACCCAGGAGCTGTTCTCCGGCAGGTAGTTGATGACCACGGGGACAAAACGGTCGTTGGCGCTGCCGATGGTGACATTGCTCTCGATATCGCTGTAGTTGTAGGTATAGGTATAGCGATCCGTGCGGTAGTAGATCCGGTCGTAGAGCTTGAAGAACAGCACGCCGTTCTGACCCGTCCCCTCGTCATAGCGCACCAGGGAGCGGGGCGTGTCCAGATAGATGGACAGCAGCTTTCCGTCTTCCCGGGTCTCCATCTGATTGGCGACGTAGAGGGCAAAGCCGCAGATGGCGTTGATGGGGCTAGGCGCGGCGGACATCTCCCGGGTGTAGACGAAGGCGGTGGGGGTCTGCCCCTCTTCCGTCTTGGGCGCGGGGTGCATCACGTCTGCCAGGATCACCTCGTCAAAGCCCAGGTCATAGAGCTCGTTGATCAGGGTGAGGATGTATTTGCGCAGATCCGCGTTATAGGGATCCAGCCAGTAGCCTGTCTCGTCTGCGTAATCCGCGCCGGAGGCGGTGCGCAGGGCGAAGTCCGCCGTGCGGGAGGCCAGCAGCCCGTCCACGCAGCAGCTGATCTGGGCCACAAGCCAGATCTCCTTTTCCTGCTCCTCGGCGTAGTCCCGCAGCTCCTGGAGCATGACGTCCATGTTCCGGGTGAGCTGATTGTCCACATAGAGAGAATACGCCTGGGCAAGCTGGGCCTGGGAGACCCAGAGCAGATAGCCGGAGCGGGGCTTCATCTCCAGCACCAGCGCGTTGCCGCTGTTGAGCTGCTCGGCCCGGGCCATCAGATTGTCCCGGTTCACATCCTCCGCGGCGATATAGATCGCGCGCATGGGCTTGGCCTTCTTGCCGGCCCGGGCGACGATGCGGGAATAGTCCGGCTCGTCGAAGACCAGCTCCGTCTCCACCGTCTCAAATTCCCGGATCTCCGTGCCCGTCTCCTCCGCGGGCGCCGCCGCCTTCTCCCCGGTCACGTCGATCTCCACGCCGTCCTTGGTGATGATCAGATACTTCTGCAGGCTGTAAAACAGCAGCACGGCCAGCGTGATCAGCGCCAGCGCCACCACGAAGGGGATCAGCGCGTAGTTGCGGCGCTTCTTTTGTCCCCTGTAAAATTCCCGATTCTTTGCCACTTTTTTCTACCTCTCTGTTGGGGAAGGCTCATCCCTCGATCTTGGCGATGCGGCGCTTGTGCCGCGCATCGTCGGAGAAGGGCGTATCCAGGAAGGTGTCCACGATCTTGAGGGCAAGCCCCTCCCCCACCACGCGGCCCCCCAGAGCCAGCATGTTGGCGTCGTTATGCAGCCTCGTCGCCTCGGCGCAGAAGCAGTCCGTGCAGAGGGCGCAGCGGATCCCGGGCACCTTGTTGCAGACGATGGAAATACCGATACCGGTGCCGCAGACCACGATGCCCCGGTCACATTCCCCCGAGGCCACCGCCAGGGCCGCCGCCCGGCCGAAGTCCGGATAGTCGCAGCTCTCTTCAGTATAGCAGCCGAAGTCCCGGTACGCGATCCCCCGCCGATCCAGGTGCTTCCGAATGGCCTGCTTCAAGGCAAAGCCGCCGTGGTCGCTGGCAAGTGCAAGCATCGTCATAATCCTCCAGTTTATTGTTTAAAGGTATTGTACCACCAAACGCGATCAGGTTCAAGTCTCGCCGCAGATTTCTCCCCCCCGGGACGCTTTTTTCTTTCCCGGGCTGGAAAAAAAGCCCGACTTTTTTTCTCACTTTTTTTCAGATTCCTCGTTGCGTTTCCGAAAAAGCCATGTTATACTCATAAAAAAGGGTTACATAACGCTCCATAATCAGGAACCAAAACGGTGGGAAATGCGATGAGCGATCGATATAAAAAGCTATATGACCTGGAGCATCGGCTGTATGCCTCCGGCGCGCCGGTGCTGATCGAGTCCGGCGCGCTGCTGCTGGATCAGAACGCGGACAATCTGCTGTGCCAGCTCTGTATCCGCAACATCCAGTCCCGTCCCCTCAAGTCGCTGCGGGCCGTGGTGCAGATGCTGGACGCGGAGGGAGCGCCGCTGGGGAAGCCGGTGGATCACCGCTATCTGGCGCTGGATCTGCGCCGGGAAGAGTCGCTGGGCCGGGAGGAGGCCATCGTGCTCCCCAGCCGGGACGCCCGCTCCTTCCGGGTGCGGCTGAGCCAGGTGACCTACGCCGACGGCGAGATCTGGACCGATGAGGATCTGAGCTGGGAGGAAGTGGAGGAGCCCCTCTCCCTGGAGGAATATCTGGGCGGGGAGGAGCTGGCCGACGCCTTCCGCCGCCGCTACGGAAACGACTGCCGCTACGCCGTGCTGCAGGCGAAGGAGCTGTGGTTCTGCACCTGCGGGGCGGCGAATCCCCAGGAGGAAAACCGCTGTCACGCCTGCCGGCGCCGGCGCAGCGCGCTGCCCCAGACGGGCCTTGGCGCCGTGCGGGAGGAGCCCTCCCGCTGGATCGCGGGGCTGAACAGCCGCAAAAAGGCCGAGGGCCGCGGCCGCGTCGCCTGGCGGAAAATCCTGCCCTGGGGCGCGGGGATCCTGGCGCTGGGGGCGCTTGCGGCGATCCTGCTCTGGCCCGGGCAGCCGGATCGGCCGGGTACGGAGGACAGCCAGGAGACCGAAACGGCAGCCCCCGCGGAGGATCCGGAAGCCGCGGCGCTGGCGGAAGCCTATCTGGCCGCCGCGCGTCTGCAGGACGCGGGCGACTACGCCGCCGCCGCAGACGCCTTCGCGGCCCTGGGCGGCTACAAGGACAGTGCGGCCCTGGCGGAGCAGGCCAGAGCCCGGGCGGAGCAGGCCGAGCGGGCCGCGCGCTACGCGCAGGCCAAGACGCTGCTGGACGAGGGCAGCTACCTGGAGGCCCGGGAGCTGTTCCTGGCCCTGGGCGACTACGAAGACAGCGAGACGCTGGCCAGGGAGGCCCTGTACCGCAAAGCCGTGGCTCTGTACGGCTTTATCGAGACCCACAAGGTCAAGGGCATCACCGCCCGGCTCAGCGACCGGGCCGACACGGACAGTCTCTTCTCCCTGTCCCGGGAGAAGGCGCTGGAGATGGGCAGCCAGGGGCTGAGCGAGCTGCAGGACGCCTGCGGGAAGGATCGCATCAGCTTTGTCAAGCCGGAGGACGACGCGGCGGAGCTGCTCCCGCTGGAGGAGGCCGTGGCGGAGCTTTTCATCCGCCTGGGCGATTACCGCGACAGTGCCGAGCGGGCGGCGGCGCTGCCGGAGATGATGGATCGCAGCGACGAGTTCTTCGCCCTGTGTGCCGAGGGCGACCTGGAGGGCGCCCGGGAATGGCTCAACGCCTATACGGGAGATTTTGAGGACCGGGAGCTGTGGCTCCAGCGGATCGAGCTGTACCTGCCCTACTGCCGGAGCTGGACGCTCTTCATCGGGGACCCCAGTCTGATCCCCCTGATCGTGGATCAGCCAGGCCCCTGCTACAACCTGCGCAGCGTGGTGCTGCTGGGTCGGGAGAGCGCGACGCTGCGTCTGCTGCTGGGCCAGGAGGAGATCCCAGGGCCGGAGCTGGAGGCCAAGCTGGACGAGACCCGCTTTCTGCTGCACGTGGGGAAGACCACCTACCTGGCGGAGATCTCCGCCGTGGGGCGCTTCAGCGTCATCAAGCTCAACGACGCCGGCACCCAGGGCGGCGTGGAATACAGCGGGAACTGATCCCTTCACAGAGACGATCAAAACCCCAACCGGGAATTGAACCCGGTTGGGGATTTGTGTGTTTCGGATCCGGGGAAGCTCAGTGGACGTGGCCTTTGTCCG
>JAEEGI010004731.1_pt1 | contig 31687 bp, 28 predicted proteins | sample 8958751 | NCBI WGS metagenome assembly JAEEGI01 (sample SAMN16246545, study PRJNA631951) | gut metagenome | biome: gut microbiome; feature: rumen; material: KS-attached | host: Bos | place: Iran: Karaj | collected 2018-10 | reverse complement strand
GGGAAGAGGGGCGGACCGAGAACCCGGTCGTTTTCATCTGGCAAAGCAGAGATGCTGCAAGGACGGTAAAGGCCAGTTACGTGTAGGAAGGCCGACGCCCTTTCAAGGGAATACGGCGGTTCGATATGCCGCATCACAGCCGGATCCCGGAGGATCGCCCAAAGATCAGTCAGATCCCCCGGGCGAAACCGGCGGACCTGATAGTTTCCGATCGAGAAACACATCTTTGATGAAGTCTCGTCATTCGCCCAGGATAGCATCCATCGTCTGGGAGACCACCATCTGCTTCTCGAATTCCGCCTCCATCTTTCTTCTGCCCCGGAGGCCCATCTCACGGCGCTCGTCTTCGCTCAGGCGGATGAAGCGATCCAGGCTTTCCCTCAGGCTCGCCGCGTCCCGCTTGCGGCAGAGATAGCCGGTCACCCCGTCCTCCACCGCCTCCCGGCAGCCGGGAATGTCGGTGGTGATCAAAGCGCGGCCTGTGGCGGCGGCCTCAAGGAGCACGTTGCTCATCCCCTCGTGATAGCTGGGCAGGACCACACAGTGGGAGGCCGCATAGTAGGGCCTGGGGTCCGCCTGGAAGCCATGAAACGTGACTACGCCGTCAGCCACCAGCTGGTCCACCTTCTCCCGGTAGGCCTCCTCAAAAAAGCCCACAAGCTCGAACTGGACGCGATCCTCATAGTCCTTTTTGATCGCCTCCGCCGCCGCGAAGCACTCGTCGATGCCCTTCTCCCGCATGATGCGGCCCAGATAGAGGAAGCGGATCCCCTTCTCCTCAGACGGGTACGGCTGAAGCGCATAGGATTCAATATTCACGCCGGCTCCCTGCAGCACGATAGGCTTGTCCGCCGGCAGGATCTTCCGCTTTACGAACTCCTGGGCGTTGCTCTTGTTCTCGAAGAACACCGCTTTCGCCTTTCTGCAGGAGACCGTATACATCTTCGTCACCAGGGTGGCGATGGGCTCCTTCTGGAAGGCGGTCCCCAAGCCCTGCACGTTGATGCAATAGGGGACCCCCATTTGCCCGCAGAGATAGCCCATGTAGACATTGGGCTTGATGGAGTAGGTGATCACCATGTCCGGCTTCTCCACCCGGAGGATCCGGCGATAGGTCGTCAGCAGCTTCGCGTCGGTAATGGGATTGACGCCTCTGCGCTCGAAGGGCGTGTCGATACAATGGCAGCCCATGGCCATAAAGTCCTTCTCATGGCCCACAAAGGGCATGCAGAGAACGACCTCTCCCCTCTCCTGAAGAGCGGCGATCAGCTCCCGGCGAAACTGCCACAGCATATAGGAATGATTTGTTGCAATCAAAAACTTCATAGTATCTGCCCCGACATTCAGTTTTTTGCGCTGCGATCTACATTTTCAACAAATGGAACGCGGCAACGCCTATTGTACGCGCCGGGCGGGGGAAAAGCAAGCCCCTCCGCCGGCGGGATCTATTATTTCTTATTCTCCTTCATAAGATCTCCGTAGAGATACTCCTGGATCTTTTCGCTGTTGGCCTTCAGATCCGGTACCAGCACCATCATGCCGCGGATGATCTCGTTGGTATACGTATTTCCGAAGGGCAGGCGGTAGTTGCCGCCGATCACCGGCTTCTTCGCCATGACTGTGGTCGCCAGGCTGATGATGTCGGCGTTGCTCATGTCCGTGGTCAGAACAGGCATTGCTTTATCCACCAGGGAGAAAATCCTGGTCAGGCTCTCCTCCTTCAGTTTATTGATGGCGACGCCCACCACACGGCGCTGGCGCTCCGTGCGCTCATAGTCGGCATTGCCCACCATGCGGATGCGGGAATATCGCAGCAGCTGTTCGGCGCTGAGGGCGTTGACCCCCACGTGCAAGCCCCAGTTGGTGCCTCTGTTCAGGTAATCCACCTCGTAGGATTTCAGGTCGATATCCAGCGGTGCGATCAGGGACATGACCTGAACGAACTGTTCAAAATCCACCTCGATGTTGCCGTCGATCACCAGGCCGAAGTCCTGCTTGATCACCTCGTCCAGCAGCGCCATGCCGCCGAAGGCGTAGGCGGCATTGATGCGGTTGTCGGAATACTCCGGGATCGGCACGTACATGTCGCGCATCAGAGACACCAGGGAGATAACGCCCGTCTTGGTGTTTATACTGACGATGATCATGCTGTCGGACCGGGCGCGGCCCTCGCCGGGACGGCGGTCCTGGCCGATCAGCAGGATGTTCTTCACATAGGGCGAGCTGACGATCTTTACGCCGCCCCAGCCGATCTCCTCCGGATTCATGGTGTCGTCATCACCGGTATCCGGATCGAAATACTCGTCTTTTCGATCGATCGGCGTCACGTCGCCCGGGTCCACCCGGTTCATTTTGTTGAGCATATGAATGGTGACGCCGGCGGCCGCGCCCAGCAGGAGCAGGATCACCAGCAGAATAATGAGCAGACCCTTTCTGACGGGGTGGCTCTTCCGCTGGTTTTTCTTACGTTCTCTTTCTTCTCTTTTTGCCTTGATCTTTCTGTCCATAGCGTCTGTTGTTTCCTCCGTGGATACTCTTCTGCATACCGTGTCGCTGCGCTTCTCATTCCGCCGGCCGGAGATCCAATACCAGGATCTCCGGGACGTTGTTCAAACGGGGCAGGCGGCCCAAGCTGCCCAATCCTCTTGACAGGGCCATCACCCGCTGCTGGTCCTTCGACCAGTAAAGGCCGCAGTCCCGGCCGGGAAACCACCCCTGATCGGGCGCCCACAGCCCTCCCACAAAGGGGATCCGGATCTGACCGCCGTGATCGTGACCGGACAGGACGCAGTCTGCCTTCCAGCTGTCCAGGCTGCCGAGCCGGATCCAGCACAGCGGCAAATGGCACAGGAGCACGGTATAATTCTCCGTGTCCTGGAAGGCCCGCAAATAGTCGCATTCATTCTTCCTGGCCTCGCCGGTCTTCTCATATTTCTCCGGCAGACAGTAGCCGTAGAGACCGCCCAGACGCAGGGTCTGGCCCTTCACCTCCACGTCCTCCCAGTCGAAGTCCAGCACCCGGGCGCCGGCGGCGGTAAAAAGGCTCTTCAAGTCCGTTCCGAAAGTCCGCTCGTGAGCCTTCTCGTGGTTGCCGTAGGATAGGTATACCGGGGCGATCTCGGCCAGGCCGCGGATCAGCTCCTCCGCCACGTCCGTCCGCGCCTCCGTCTGGTTGATCAGATCCCCCGTCAGCAGGATCAGATCCGGCTGCTGCTCCGCCACCCGGCGGATGAGGCGCGCGTTGCCCTCGCCGAACTCGCTGTTGTGGAGATCCGTCAGCTGCACGATCCGGATAGGCGCGGTGAATGCAGACCCTCTGATCTCATAATGCGAGACCGAAAGCAAGAATCGGGAAAGCAATAAAGATGTCAGTCCTGCAACCAGTATACCGCTTACGGCGGCACATAGGATAACCAATACTTTCTTATGCATAGCAGGATCTCTTTCAGAAGAAGAAGCGATAATCGAAATCTTCGTCATTGCATACTGTCAACTGCGGTATCAATGCGTTTCTTATTTCCACACAGGAATAACCTTGCTGTACAGTTCTGTAATTTGTTTTCGTAGACCATGCTCAAGATCAAAATCCTGCAAAACAGGTGTTGTATTCCCTTCTACCATGACCCATCCGGCTTTACTCAAAGCAAAATCCCAACCGACTTGCTTCTGATCTGGTATAACACACACAATTGATTCCAACATTTTGTTAAGCTCGTCCCATCTGGGAATAATAGATCCCTTGATCTGAACTCCAGTATCCGGGTGTTTCTCAAAACACTCCCCTTTAAAATCTCTTGCCGGTCCTATAACGCGCCCGGTATCAATATCTACCAGCGCATAGATTCCACCGCTGCTCGCATTATCCACAAAGCTTCCACCCATGCCCATACGCAGAACAGCTTGTAGCCTTGTCAACTCGCCGTTGAGATAAAACGTATTATATCGGATCGTATTTACTGAAAGTGGGTAATAATTACTCATTTCCGGTGCTTGGTCTATTAGCTCTTCCAAAACAAATGGGCACCGCAGAGAAATTTCCTTCCATATCTGTTCAAAAGTTGTATCACTAGAAACCTTATAGATCTCTATCCCATGCCCTCCATATTCATCAAAAGGTTTTACAATACCGGCTGAATGTCGCGCAAAAAACGTTGCTGCCAGTTTCTTTTGAGACTCAGAAAAAATGGCAATTACTTCACGGCCATAATATTCTTTAAAAGATTCATATGCTTTTTCCTTGGATTCGAAGATTTCCGGATGCCCTGATTTGTTCAGTTCAAGATCATAGTTTCCCAGTTCAAGCCATCCGAGGAAGTCCTTTTTCGTATCATCGTGTGACTTATCCAGTCCAAACAAAAAGTATTCCTTATATGTTATCGCATAGTATTCTCTGCAGTATAAATAGTCCAGGATAAAGGTTCTATCTCGTTTCCAATCGAGGGTAGCCTCCTCTCCTTTGAATGCCTTATAAACGGTCTGAATCAATTCTTCTACTTCACTATTTTGGGCATAGTATTTGATTCGAGCAACTATGGAAGAAACCGTCTTGTTGTGGAAACTGATTCTCCTCATACTTTCCCTTGCCAGTTTTTTCAAATCATGAATACTTACACTCACTTTATGTTCCTCCGATTCCAATATTAGTCCCACATTGGGACCACTTTCCCTATAGTATTGGCCAACACTTCCCTGATTCCGTGTTCTGGGTCAAAACTCTGTAGCCCGGGATTCCGGTTCGCTTCGACGATAACCCAGCCGTCTTCACTGAGTGCGAAATCCCACCCTACCAGCTTTTTGTCCGGAACCACGCCTACAACCTTCTCAACCAAATCATTCAACTCATTCCATCTGGGCACATAGTTTCCTTCAAGCTGTATGCCAGTATCTGGATGCCGCTCGAAGCACTCACACAGGAAGCTTCGGGCAGGGCCTTTGATGCGCCCAGTCTCAAAATCTACCGGGGCAAAGATACCACCTTGGGTAATGTTGTCCACTATGCTTCCGCCTCTCCCCATTCGGAGAGTAGCCTGAAGCTTTGTCAGCATTCCTTCGTGATAGAACGTGGTATAACGGATCGTATTGATCGCATTTGGGTAAAACACACACATTTCCGGCGCCTGCGTAATCAACTCTTCCAACACAAACGGACAGCATACAGCGGCCTTTTCCCAGACTTGCTCCAGTTGCGTCTGATCTGAAATACGATAAATCTGGACACCATTTCCTCCGAATGCATTTGCAGGTTTGATTATACCAGCTCCACGCCGCCGGAAGAAATCAAGAAAGATTTCCTTTTCTGTCGCTGCCGCTATATACAGCACCTCGCGGTGGTAAAACTCCCGGTATTTCTCGTATGTCTTTTCTTTCTGGTCAAAGATATCCGCCTTTCCGGTATCCGTAAGTTCTGCATAATAGTGCTTCAATTCCTGCCAACCTACATACTTCAACTTCTCAGGACCCTTTGACAAGTCAAGCCCAAAATGAAAATAATCTTTATCGCGGATCGCATAGTACCACTTTGCGAAAAAAATGTCTTTGACAAGTGCGTTCGTATTCATACCAGACCGGTAGGCAACATCTCCAAAACTCTCAATAAAGCCCTCCATATTTTTTCTCCGCTGAGATCCATGTGGCGAGAATAGATATTCAGCTCTTGAAATCACGAAAGATACTCCGTAACGATGCAGTGCAAACTGATGGAGTTTAACCATTACTTGTTCAGGTAGTTCCGATAAAAACAAGCTCAAATCTGTCACCTCAACATTCGTAATTAATTCTTACTGAAATTCCTATCAAACCCAGAATTTCTCTGTCGGCTCACAGAGTTTGATATCCTGCAGCTCTGAAAACAACTCTTTGTTGTCCCAAGCCAACTGGTATATCCTGGCGGCGAAAAAGACGTCGTGGACCGCCAGGCCGATATTGTAGGCCAGGATGCGCTCCCGATCATTTTCCCGTCCAGGAACCAGTCCGTTCACTACATCACAGACTTCTGCAAACGAGCGGAATTCCGAGAAATACCGGAAATCCGAAACATGTCCGGTGTCATCCGCAAACACTTTGTCAAAAAACAGATCGCAGTTGGTAAATCCCCTTGTGTGTACGGGGACCACCAGCACCCCCTCGTCAAAGCAGTCGTCGGGGCAAATATCTCTGTCAAAATATGTTGCGCAGGAAACTACGACATCCGCCCCTTTTACGACGGACGTGGGGTCTTCCTCAATGGAAAAGTGGAGCCTCGGATACTCCGCAAACCGCTCCATGAACCGCTCCGCCTGATCCTTATACCGCAGCAGCTTCACGTGCAGGTCCCGCGTCACCGTTTCTGCCAGACACAGCATCGTCGCGCGGGCTGTGTTGCCGAGACCGATCATTCCCAAAGTCTGAAAATCAGATCGCGCAAATTGTACAGCAGAGTGCGCCGCAACCGCCCCCGTGCGCATGGCTGTGATCCAATCGGCGTCCATCAGGGCCAAAAACTCGCCGCTTTCCGCGTCAAACAGGAGTAATTTACTGTCAAGCGCCGGCACTCGCTCCGGATACCGGGTAACGATTTTGACTCCGCCCCACAGATGGCCGGAAACCGGGATGATACACGGCATCACATTGCAGAAGATATTGCCCTCCATGGTCATGTGGATCTTTGTTGGGAGAACAGCGTCCTTTTTGTGCCGTATCATATCGCTCACCCAGTCACAGCACTGAGTTGGCTGGATTTTCATATTCATAATATCTAGAAACGTAACGACCTTCATCGCGTCTTTCTCCTATTATGCTTATATAAGCAGATCCTTGCGCGCCAAAACGCAGGGCATGCCGGCATCCTGAACCGAGCCCTCTTAATTACTCAACTGCCGTTCCGCTCTCTAAATAGATTGCCATTCTTCCCGCAATGGCCGATCGCAAGCTTGCTGTAAGCTAATTTCCCAATTGTCGTTTCCCTCGATGAAAACTGGGCCTTCTTCACTGATGGCAATATCCCAGCCAATTGATCCAATATTATAAAAAAACTTATGGGCCTTACAAGCTAAAGCTATCGCCTCTTGATAATAGGGAACCTGGAAATCGGAGAAAACAATCCCTGAATCAGGATGAACTTGGGTCCTTTGTCCGTGTATAGGTTTATAAAAGCCATCACTCTTTAAGGTCCCATCCTCTTCGATCCCGACCGCAATACCACCTGCAGCCCAATTATCAACATTTCCTGTTTTACTTGTGCCGACACGCAACAATGCTGTTAAAAGGTATATCCTTCCATTAGTGTTGACGGTCACAACTCTTAATGTATTAATGGCTTTTCCGTTAAGCCGATTCATCCCTTGGTTTTGTACTATTGCTCTTTGTAGTATATATGCTCCTTTCAATTCAGGAAGCAACCTCATAAATGCAGTATAGTCATCTACTCTCTTTACATATGAAGCACATTCTCCGCATATATCCTTGATAAAATAGTCGCGCTTATCTTCAAGATAGTCGTTTCCCCTCCTGTTCATTTCTCCATCAAAAACCACTCCGTTTTTTATCACGGCAAATACTTCCGGAACAGGTAGTCCATTGCCACTCATATATCTGTAGAATAAATATTTGTCCCGGAGCAGTAGTGCTTGAGAAAAAACCGACTTGCTCTGATTCATTGTTGCTCGTTTTTGCATAAAATGCCTGTTATCTATGTATTTTCCCATGTCTGGAGATGGCGACGCAATATCAAACCCATATAGATAATAAAAGGTATTTGCTTCCCCGTATCTGAAAAACCACTTCATCAAGTCCACCAGTTTTTGCAAAAAGCTCTTATGCGGTAACGTTGGATAATAACTGTTTGTACTCTTTGCAATCGCTACAATTCGTACCACTGATGATAACAGATACCCTCCTCGCTCAATTAGCTTGTACATATCTTACTTCCTTTACCTCCGTTCACCATGAAATACATCCAACTCTATTTGTAACGCGTTTAACAATCTGTTGTTTTCTCCCCAATTACGTACAGCCAACCTCAGATATCTTCTCCCATCTGTCTTGGCTGTCAACTCCTTTATCAGGATGTCATGCCGCATCAGCAAGGCCTTCAGCAGTCGCTGCGGAGAGATCTCTCCTTCCAGCTCCACCATGATGTAATTGGCTTGAGAGGCGATCGGGCGGATTCCGTCTATCTTCTGGAGCTCGGCAAAAAACCTGGCCCTTTCCGCGCGGAGCGCGATAAGCGACTTCTCATAATCCGGCTTGTATTTCTCCATGATCTGCATGAAGAACTCACCGAAGGAGTTGATATTCCAGATTGCCACATCCTTCTTCAGCTTCGAGATCAACTGCTCGTCGCCCGAGGCAAGTATTCCCAACCGGAGCCCCGGTACGCCGTAGGATTTTGAAATGCTCTTCATTACCAGCAGATGGGGATTTTCGTTTAGAATCTGCTGGTCCAGCAGGGTATTGTCCGGTTCCTCGGCGAAGTCCGCAAACGATTCGTCGATAACCAGATATATGCCCCGATCTTCACTCCAGCGAATCAAGCGCAGAAGATCGCGTTTGGAAATGTAATTGCCGGATGGATTGTCCGGATTGATTACGATGAGGTTCCGGATGGGCTGTTCAGAGAAAAACGCTATCAAATCATCCACCGAATAGGTGTAATCCCGATTGCCGGGAGTAAAGACACATACCTCTTCCCTGCTGTATCGGTTGCGGTATTCTTCAAATGTAGGGCAGACGACGCCTACCATTCCCTGCAGATGACTCATCAGGGCTTTAATCAATTCTGCCGCGCCGTTACCCACCAAGATGTTTTCCTGGTGTACCCCGAAATCCTTGGCAGCCAGGAGGGAGTTTACCCGCATACCGGAGGGATACTGGGTCAGGAGCGGAGTAAAATTCGCCCGGATCTCATCCATCATACGCTGAGGCGGGAAGTAGGGGTTGACCAGATAGCAGAAATCCAGCAGTCTGGGGTATCTCCAATACCCGCCATATCTCCCCTGCAGAAGCGCCACCTTTTTATCTGTGTCGGGAGAAAAGATGGATTCGGCAATGTCCAGATCTTGGATATCGTCAATCTCGTACCAGAGCTCTCCGGTCAACCGCTTTGCTCTGATCTCCTGGTCATCCAGCATGGTGATGACCCGCAGCACCTGCTCATAATATTCATTTTCCCCCAAGGCCTTCTGGTATGCCTCCAGAAACGGAACGTAATGGGTCTCGCTGAAATGCTTGCTGAACTTATAGATGTTGACAGTCTTGTAGTAGTCCCGGATCTCGTCGTATTTAAACTTCTTTCCCGGAACAAACGCCTCGATCCCATCGTCATCGGACAACTTCACACAGGTTCCGTCCATCCAGGACTCATACTTGTCCACCAACGCCAGAGTTTCTCTCGGATCAGACAGCAGCGCGTCCAGAACGGCGTCCTCGAAAATCAGATCCGATTCAAAGAGAACGGTATCCTCACGGCAGAGCCATTCTTTGGCCAGCGCAAGGGAGTAAATGTTGTTGGTCTTATCATAGATCGGGTTGTCGATAAAGTGGATCGGCGTCCGAATGGCAAGCGTAGAGATGTAATCGATCAGCTTCTGCCCCTCATATCCAACTACGATCACAACACGGGAAAACTGTTTGCGGTCAATCTGACGCAACATTCGCTCGATCAAGGTCACGCCGTTCACCTTGATCATGCATTTCGTATTGTTCTTCGTTAATTCCTTCAGCCGCTTCCCCATTCCGGCGGCGAGAATAATAGCCTGCATCCTTATGACCTCCAAAATGATCGTTTCCGTACGCCGTGGCCTACGTCAGTTGACCCTCTCCGTATCCACTACATCTGCTATAAGTGAAGTACGATTCATATGCTGTGCTTTTGCAGATAGTCTCGATAATCCTGCTCCAAATCAATGATGTCAACACTATGCGACTGACGCTTCTCTTCCGGCGGAAGCGTCATGTAGTCGCCGTAGGTATACGTTAAATACTTGTCCGGATCAGCGGGTGCTGTAAACATACCGTCCTCAAAGCGGATCGTACTCTTCTCGGCGAAGACATTTTCCGGATAGAACGATGTGATGTTTCCCCACAGCACCGAGCAACATGGCTGGTTCTTTTCCCCACAGGCAGACCACACAAGCTTTTTGTGCCACTTGATCCTGGACTTCCTTGGGATCAGATAAAAGAGCTTCAGCAGCGCGACGGTCACGCTGCCCAGTTCTTTTCTGGAGTCCTCAATGTGGTCGTTCAGGAAATCGTCCATCTGCAGCAGATTGCAGAGCGAAAAGATTATGCGTTTCCGCTTGAAATCCCGCTTTCCGCTGAGCGGAACAATCGGAAAAATATCGATCCAAACGCCGTGATGGACATGCCACTGGGCCCGGTAACTGTTCAGGCTGGTGGTCCCGTTCACCCGTACTCGGGTGAAGGAAAAGTGAAAATTCGGTTCTGTCTCCATATTCTGGATAAAGAATCTATCTCCCAAAACCTTTTGCCCGCAAGCCAGGAACTTCTCATAGTCTTCAAACGGCATCGCAATATCCACGTCATCATCCCATGGAATGAATCCCCCGTGTCTGACTGCGCCCAAGAGCGTCCCGCTATTCAAAAAGTAGGTAATACCCAACTCGTCGCACGCTCTTGCGACGGCCTTGAGAACGGTAAGCTCTGCCAGTTGAAGTTCCCGAAGTGTATTCATAATAATCTCCTTCTTGTCTGCCGCTGTCATACGCGGCCATCGGCAAAAAAACCGGAGCAAGCAATCCGGATCGGAGCCCTCTCACAGGCAGGCCTCTTCAACAATACTGTACTATCTCCAAAACCTGCAGCGGCACCGTCAGTCGGCACCATTGAAATCAACTTGCGGGAAAAAAGATCTGATTCCGGTTTTCGGCGTCGAATACGCCGTTCCAAACCACCTGGTTGTACTGCCGCAGGGCCTCCGCTTCCTCCCCCGCCGCCTCGTCCATTTCCAGGAATCCTCCCGCTGACCGGGAATAATAGCCGAAGGTGTTGCAGGCGGGGATCGTTTTCCGCAGGTCCTCCAGATACTGCTGATAGGCGGGCAACTCCATGCCGGCCCGCTCGAGCAGGAGCCCGGCCAGGAAATTCATGCTGGTCACTTCCACCTCTGCGGATTCGGATTCGTAGTTGGTCCAGATGAAGAAGGGCACCGTATACTGCAGCATCTTTTCATCCAGGGTCTCAAATTTTCCGCCGTGCAGTTCCTCGTAGAATTCATCCGGCAGGCGCGGATAATGGTCTCCGTAGACAAGGACCACCACGTCCCGGTCGGAACGGCTGAAATAGTCGATCAGCCATTGGATCGCCCGGTCGCTCTCCCGGATGCAGCTCAGGTACTCGTTGGCCTCCGGGTATTTCTGCGAATACCCCTCCAGATGAACGGTGGGCTGGAAGCCATCCTTATAAAAGTCGTATCCGCCATGGTTCTGGACAGTAACATTGAACATGAATACCGGATCGTCCGAATCCGCCTTGTGGTCCTCATAGACGGAGATGAGGGTCTCAAACATCTCCTGGTCAGTCCCCCATCCCCGCATGATCTCCTTCTGCGGGAAATCATCTATGAAATGGGTCTCTTCAAACCCCAGCAGCGGCCAGTTTTTGTCTCTGATCCAGCCGTTGGAGAGATATTGGTGCATGGCGATGGTTTTGTATCCGATACCTCTTAAATACCAGGCAACGGAATACGTCGGTTCATGAATAAACTGCTGATAAGCAACCGCCCCAGTCGGAAAATAGAGGAGGGAATTGCCTGTGAGAAACTCATATTCCGAATTTGGGGTCCCGCCTCCGAAAATCGAGGAAAGGGTATATCCCCGGAGCGTGTTCTCCCGGAGACTGTCCACAAAGGGGGTAACAGCCGCGTCTGTGTTCAGTTCTCCCAGCACCCGGAAATCCGCGTAGGACTCCTCCATGATCACGATGATATCCCGCTTGGCGCCACTCTTCCCCTGCTGTGACGTATACTGCTGCGCCACTTCATCCACTGCTTTGGGAGAATACTCTTTTGGTTTTTTAGGAAAACTATCCTTCAGCAGGAGTACGTGGTTCAGGATAAAACCATTGTTCACCGTGCCCCCGTTCATCCAGCGCAGGGGCGTAACGGCGGACCCTCCAATCCACACGACAGCAGCGCAGAAAAGCCCTGCACCAAGACAACAAATCCTGCCCGTTTTCCGCCTGGAAATCGTGAGCGGCGGAAGCGAAAAGCTTGCAAACAGGATCACAGCGCCAAACACCAACGCATAGAACATTGGCGAAGGAATCCGGTAGCTATACTCCGCGGCAACATTGCCGGCGGTAGTGATGGAGAGCAGATCCGCAGGTGCTATTTCGCTCCCCCGGAACTGGAAAACGAAATGATTCGCGCAGGAAAACAAGAGGAGAACCCCATAAACGAAAAACACCGACCGCGGCTTAAGCGTGATACCCGCCACCATAAGGTATAGAGCCAATATCAGCAGTGTTCCCAGCACAGTCTCCAGCAGCCCCTGCGTCGGAAGGCCTTCGTTCTGGCAGAGTTGGGACAAAAACAGTGTCGCAAACGCCAGGAGGAAAAGCCATCCTGCATACACATACGGTAGTCGCTCCTTATTTGGAGAACGTCCTTTCGTCGTGGCAGCTCCCGGAATCCGGACGGCTCCGGCCAGCACAAACAAGGCCGCAAAGAGCACACCTGCATTGAGCTTATGATAGAATAGCACACTCATCACAAATGACGCCGCAGCCAATACACAACCCAGCAGGAAACGCCATGAGCGAAGCTTGATTGTCTGTTTCAGCCAGTTTTTCTCTTCCATCACAGCAATCCTCTAAACCATCCCTGCCATCCATTGCCGGTCGTCTTTTCTCACTTCCGTCTGCGAATCTTTGCCAGCAGGCGCTTGGGCAGCACGATAAAATACCGGAACTCCGGGCTTTTGTGGAACAGCAGGAAGAAAACGCCGTTCGGAATGACGGTGCATACCAGGGCCCTGTAGATGCAGTTGCCCAGCGGCGACCACTGCACCGCCTTGGAAACCACATAGCACACTCCGCCGGTCGCAATCAGGATCAGCATATACCGGATCCTTCTCATATAGTAAGGCAGCACCGGTTCCCCGAAGCCGTGCCGGAATACCTTGTACGGGTCGTACCAGTAGTTGGTCAGCAGGCGTGAGATGGCGGTGGCAAACAGGATGCCGAACAGTCCCCAGACCTTCCCCAACAGGATGGAGAAGATCAGATTGAAAGCCGCCGTGAGGAACAGCAGATAGCGGCCCTGGCGGAACAGGCCCATGGCGTTCTGGAACGCCCATACTGTGTTCTGGATCCCTACCATGTAAAAGTTCACGGCAAGAATCAGGGGGATCTCATCCGGCAAAACGTAGCGCCCGCCGAAGAGAAGGTTGACAAGCTCCGAGGAAACCACCGTGATCCCGATGGCAGCCCAACCATAGAGCCAGAAGTTGGCGAAATTGATGTTGTAAAACATCGACATCCGCTTCTCCTTGGATTCCACCGCGTTCAGGTTTCCGATGCTGGCCTTCAGGCTTCCGAAAAGAAGGTCCAGCAGGGAACTCAGCGTTCCCGTCAGCAGCGTGTAGTTGGAGGTAAGCCCCGTCGTGATCAGGCCTTTGAAGTAGGTGATGATGATGTTGTCCGTGCTGTTGACCAGGCGGCCGGAGATCTTCCAGATCACCAGCGCCCGCACGTTTCGGACCAGCTTTGTCTTCTCGTCCTTTTCAAGCGGCGCTATATTCTTATCCGCAATGTAGGGGTACAACTTCTTTGCGATGATGGAGATCGTAACGTTGTAGACCAGCACGCCGACCATCTTGATAATCAGGTAGCCGAAGTATTCGTGGGTCCAGAGGAGCCAGACGATCTGCAGGGCGCTCTCCAGGATCGTCATGATATAGCTGACGCCCATGACGATGTAGTGCCGCTGGGAGGCGGAGATCAGAGAACTCCGATAGCTGAAGAAATAGGTGGTGGCCGTGTTGAACAGATACAGGCAGTAGATAAGGGAGAGGTTTTCCTTGATCGCCGGCTGTTCCGGGATCAGGAGATTCAGGAAGGGCAGCAGGGCCAGACCCACCACCCCGATGAAGATACCGATGGCCCGGTAACACCTGCCGTAGAACTGCACCAGGGTGGCGATTTTCGCCTCATCGTTCTCCGCAAGGGGCTTATACAGGGCGTACACGATCGCAGTGCCGATCCCCAGCTCCGCCAGACTCAGCATGGAGAGGATGTTGGAAAACAGCCCATTGATGCCGAGATAGTCGGCGTTCAGCGTTCTCGTGAAGATCATGCGGCAGACCAGCCCGAGGATGGTATTCAAAACATAGCCGCCGAGGCCGGTCACGATATTTAGAATCGAATACTCCGTTCGGGTCCTCTTTGCCATAGGTAACTCACTTTCGCTTCAATTGATGGATCGCGCGCAGGCACATCCCCTGCGCAAAGGGCATAACGTCATAGGTTTGTGCAAATACGCCGATCCCCTTGGTGTCCCCCTGGCACCAGTCGATGGCGCCGGTCATCCGGGTGACTTTCCGCAGTTTCTTCAGGCATCTTTCCGCGGCGGCGATATATGCCGACCGGCCGAACACGGATCCGCAGACCGCGTAAAACCAGGATAAAACAGCCGTCGCGGAGCTGTCGTACGTCTTGCCGCTCTGGACGATTGAGCCGAAGCCGCCGTCCTCTCTCTGGTAGCGGAGATATTCATCGGCGGCCTCCAGAATCCAGGCCTTCAGCGCCGCACGTTTTGCCGGATCCTCCGTGACAAGATAGGTATCCAGCAGACCGATGACGTACCAACCGATCCCGCGGCCCCACCCGAAGACGCCCAGCGGAAGCTTGGATCGGGCGTCAAAGGCGTGATTTGGGAGCGCGGTCCCTTTGAGCAGGCCGTATGTGTGGTATTTTTCGATCTGGGCGAAAGCCATGTCCTCATATGCTGGCATCTGGTATGTCTTTGCGTACAGGGCCAAAAACGGGCTGCACAGGCCCACTGTATCCACGTATCTGTCCGGATCGTCTTTCCTGCCGGTGTAGGAGATCATCCCCTCCTCAGCGACGCAGCCCCGGATCAGTTGGGCGGAATAGTCCATGGCTTTCCGGATCCCGGCCGGATCCTCCGCAGCGCGCAGCAGCGCGAAAGACAGCATCCCGCAGTCGACCCGGGTGGGCTTCACCTTCCAGTTCCCTTCCCCATCCGTCAGCTCGGCGGCATACTGCCGCGCCTTCCGGCGGGAATCCTCACGACCGCTCTCCAGCAGGCCCAGGATCAGCGCCGCCTTCTGCCAGGATTGAATGGTCTGGCTGCGGTATTTCCCCTGCAGCAGATCCAGCAGCATATAACGGGAATTGTCCGTGATTTTCACCACCGGCGTCCTGCGAAGCCAGCGGGCCGCCCTGTCTTCCACAGCCGCCTTCCAGGCGTCCTCCTGCCACCGTCCGATATGGAAACGGGCAAACCGGTCCTTCAGGAAGAAAAACAGATCCGTCCCGTAGTTCACCAGGCAGAGAAACAGCGCGACACATATTACAATGAAAGCGCCCTTCATCCTCCGATCACCCCAAGCGTTCCACGTATTCTTTCCCGACGTACGCTCTTTCTTTATACGCCGGCATCTTCTCCTCCAGGAGACGGCCGATCTCCCGGGAATGATCCGCTATCCAGCGGTAGGCATCCGTCAGGTCGCCGGCAGAGGTCATGCCCTGGACCGGCACCACGTAGTGCTCCTCCGTTCCGAACAGATCCCGGGCGATCCCTCTGGCCTTGATGGAATATCCCGCCACCAGGGTCGGCACGCAGGTGGAGTAGGCTGCGATCGTGGCATGGGTCCTGGCCCCAACGAATCGCTTGCATTGAGAGATCAGACTCTTCAGGCGCATGCAGTCCGTATCCTCCGCCAACCGGACGCGGTCGGTCGGAAACTGCTCCGCGATCTGCCGGAGGGTCTGCCGGTCATCCGTGCCGCTCTTAACCACATGGGGGATCAGCAGGATCGAATCCGTCGTCTCCCGGAGGATATATCTCACCAACTCCAGGTAGTTCTCCATTACCATCGCGCCGCAGGAGGCCGCCAGCGGACTGACGTTGACGCCGATGGTATTCTCCTTCGTAAAGCCCTCCGGCAGCGGTGCAGGCGTCATATCCAGCTGAAATGCCGGGTCTGCGCAGAGCACCGCCCTGTCGCCCAGGCCCGCCTTCTGCAGCCCCTCATAGGAGAGACTCTCCCGCACCGTGATCAGATCGTACCGCCGGAGATCCTCCACCACCGGCTTCGTCAGCACGTCCGGATCCACCGAACAGCCCCACAGGACCGTCTTTGCCCCGCGGCTTTTCAGCATGCGGTTGTAATACCCCAGGTTCTCAACGCCGCTGTAACAGTAATTATCCCCGCCGATGGACAAGCAGATATCCCCCGGCTGTACGCCGTTCAGAAGCGTCCTGTGCTGGACCTTTGTAAAGCTGTAATCGCCGCCCACGAGCTTGTGCTCCAATGCGCAGCGGTAATAGGTAAGGGAGCCCCGCTTCGGCGGGGTCCGTTCGTCGTCCCGGAGAGCAACAATCCGGTCGACGCCGTAGCGTCTGTCCTCTTCCGGTGCGGAGGACCAAAGGGTCATCGGCTTTTCCAGGATCTTCCCGGTGGAGCGGACGATCGCCTCACAACCGTGATTGGCGCTTCCTCCATGATAATACAGATGGATCAATTCGATTTCCTCTTCCTGTTCTTCATCCTGCGTGTGACAGCCGCCAGCTTCCTGGGAACACGGTAGCCGGCAAAGTTCAAAGCCTGATAGACGTAAAACGCCGCTTTGTACGGATCGTCCGGCTTACCCGCTCTGCACTCATGCAGGGTCTTATAGTACAGATAGCTCTGGTGGATCGTCAGCTTTCCGAACGCGTCTCTGTTTTTCAGCAGCGTCTTCTCCATGTTTGCGTAAAACAAATCCTTCCGCATGGTGCTGGTCAGCGCACCCGCGTGCCAGCGGTAATCATACAGGATCTCACTGACCCCGACGGCCTTGAACCGAGCGCAGATCCTCTGCCAATAGTCGAAGTCCTCCACCAGCTTCAGGTCCGGGTCATATTCTCCGATTTCCTCATATACCCTGCGGGTATACAGGAAACAGGCTCCCACCGGGTTGATCCCCACGACCCACCGGGGACTCCGGGACGTGACCGAAATATGTTCAATCTCTTTTCCCTCATCATCGATGATCCGGCAGGAGGCAAAAACGAACTGCGCCTCCGGATCCCCGTCCAGAACAGCCGCCATCTTTTCCAACGCCTGGGAGCGATACCGGTTGTCATCCGAGGTCCACGTCAAATAGTCACCTTTTGCCAGAGAAAAGCCCCTGTTCAGATTACGGGGAAGCTGAAGATTGACGTCGTTCCGATAGTACTGGACTCTCGGATCCTTCGCCTCATATTCCTCTGCAATCGCAGGCGTGCCGTCCGTTGAGCAATCATCCACGATCAATAGTTCCCAATTCTGATAGGTCTGCCGGAGGACGCTTTCGATGCTCTCCCGCAGGTACTTTTCGCCATTATATACCGGCAGCACGATACTGATCAGCTTGCTCATCTGTCACTCTCCAATCTGCTGTCAAAACCCTACATTCAGGGCGTTTTTGATCCTGCAGGTGGCAGACAGTGACACCTCCGACGCCCGGAGCCAGATCCTGTGGCTCAGCTTCTCTTTTTCGCACTCCCGCCTCGTGATCCTGTACTTTTTGAGCGTCTCGCGCAGTCGGCTCATAGCCATGTCCCGCTCTTTCCCTTTCAAGTACCGAAGCGCCATCTGACCATGATAGATGCAGGCATAGCGTATACTGAGCCGCGCCTCTGCCGCCAGGTCCGGAAACTGTCGGGTGAAATAATCGTATCGGCGCTCGACCGCCTCCAGCGCGTCCAACCGCTTCAGAGAATAGCTCTCCCCCATGATGCTGCCGCCGCGCTGCAGGTAATAGTAGCCCACATAATCGATCAGGCTGACCCGCCGGGCGTTTCCGACAGCCTGGTAGCTCCAGAATACATCCTCGTGATACTTCCCAACCTCAAAGAGGACGCCCTCTATGGTCTCTCTCCGATAAAGCTTGTACCAGACCGGCTGCTTGAGAAGCTTTTCCTTCAGCAGCGTCCGCTGTGCCTCCTGCCGATTCAGCACACAGTTTTCCCGTACAGTCAGCAGCCGGCTGGGCGTGCCGTCCTCCCATACCATCTCCACCGCGCAGGCGGCGATGTCGCTGTCGTCCCGCTCCATCGCCAGCAGCAGCCGCTCCAGCATCTCCGGAGCGATCCAGTCGTCGCTGTCGACAAAAGCGATAAACTCCCCTCTTGCCGCAGCCATCCCGGCGTTGCGTGCGTCGGACAGGCCGCCGTTGGGCTTGTGGATCACCCGGATCCGGTCGTCCTTCTCCGCCCAGGCGTCGCACATGGCCGGACAGCTGTCCGGGGATCCGTCGTCCACCAGGATGATCTCCAGATCCCGGTACGTCTGGCCCGCGACGGAGCCGACGCACTTATCCAGATACGCTTCGACCTTATACACGGGGACGACCACACTGATCAAGGCAGGTTTTTCCATCGGATCACTTCATTCCCTCATCCAGAATACACCCAATAATCTCTTTCGGCTCAAACTGCGTCAGGGGCCTGTTCCGGACCTCTCTCAACGCGCCGGCACAGATCGCCTGCATGGCGCCCTTGATGCTCTCCACATCGTTGTCGCAGAAGACGAAGCGATTGAAGGGGCCGAAGAAATCCTTCAGCACCTGCTTCTCATGCTCATTCCCGTCCAAGATAAACAGGATCGTCTTCGCGCTCGCCGCGTACTGATAGATCTTCCCGGGGATCTGCCCGCCGGTGCTGTTGCACAGGAAGACGAGCACCCCCGTCCTCTCCTCAATGGGCGTAAGCTCCGAAAGGGGCAGACGCGGATAGACGCGGATATGCTCTGTCGACTCCAGCTTCAGGTCTGAATCTCCACAGATATTGACGTCGATCCCCAGTTCCCTCGCTGCAAGGTAAAACGGCTCCAGGTTTCTTGCCCGACGCTTGTAATCGCCAAAATAGCCGAAGAGCTCTTCATTGATCTCCCGGTCGGTGCTCTCTCCCGGCTTATAATAGGATGGAAGCGGCACCCAATACATCTTGTGGGCCGATTCCGGAAACTGCTTCTTCTGATACTCCAGCGTAAGCGGGCTCACGTAACAAACCCGGTCCGCAAAAGCGAGAAGCCGCTTTTCCTCCCGGAATATCTCATCTTTTCCCGTTCTGCTGAAGACGTCGCCGAACCAGGGATCCTCCCAGATCTGGATCCAGTGACCGCTCTTCACGCGGCCGGAGGAGAGGAGCTTGTGGGCCAGCAGATGGCTCGCCGGCGGCGTAGACAGCGAGAGCACCACATCGTACGGTTCATCAGAGCGGAAGCGGGCAGCTTTCGAGACGAATTTTGAATAGATGCCGTGGGGACCGTACCGGGAAAGAACCCACCTTTTGATCTTGGCAGCCGTTCCCCTCCTCCGCGCCGCAGCGCCTGAAGAACCGCCGACACTGCCGCCGCCCCCCGGGCGGCCCCCTTTGCTCTTCTCCTTCAGCATCGCCAGACGCTCATACAGCGTGATGCTGGAAAAGGTATGGGAACGGATGCCGGCGGGGATCTCCATGCCCTCGTCTATTTTATATCCCCGCGGGTCGACCGACAGCAGCGTCACCTCGCTGCTCGCATCCACCAGGCCGCGAAGATAGGCGAGATGGCACAGGTTTGCTGAACTGTTCACTTGAACGCACTCGCCGATGATTACTAATACTCTCATGATATACTCCTATACGGTGTACCGCCTGTGTATCCGCCGCCGTCTATTCCGCCTCCTTCAACAGGGTGGGTAAGAGAACTACAGTCCGAGCAGACAGGGCATGCGCGAGGCGTGGGAATATATCAGGGCGGAAGAATACAGAGCTTTTCCGGTCGTTCTGATAATGACGGAGTATTCGATCGATCCCATCAGTCTCTCCTTATCAGCTCCGTCAGCATTTTCTCCACAGCCTGAACCGTTTTCTCCGTTTCAAAGGTCTTTCCCCGCTCCCGGGCCATCGCCCTGTAGTGCTTCAAACGGTCCGGTACGTCCAGCATCCGTTTGATCCCTTCCAGAAGGGCCTCGTCGTTGTTCTCTGTCACGACGCCGTATTCGTCGTTTCTCCCAAGCAGCTCATAGGCGCCGGAGCAGTTGGTGCTTACCACGGGGACCCCCAGGATCAGGGACTCGGTAACCGCCGTGGAAAACCCTTCTCTTCTGGAGGAGCACACAAACAGATCCGCGTTCGCCACAAACTGATAAGGGTTGTTCCGGAAGCCCAGAAAGGTAAAGGTATCCGCGATTCCGTTTTCGGCTGCGTACGCCTCGATCTCTTCCCTGTCTTTTCCCGTTCCGAGAATGTAGACGTGGGTCTTGTAGCCCTCTGCACGCAGCTGCTTCTGCACGCGGGCCAATCTGTCATAACCCTTTGCGTCGATGATCCTTCCCACGGAGACAATATTGAGCTCGTCGGCGGAAAACACCGTTTCCTCCAGTTTTTCCCCGGCCTTTTCCTTGATTGCCTGGGAATCGATCGTATTGTACAACACACAGGTATTCCGGAAATCGTCGCCTGCCAGCTTGAAAAATGATTCCCGCACGGTCTGCGCCACAAAGGCAACTCTGTCGAACTGCTTGTAGGCCAGTCCGGCCTCCTTCATGGACCGGAACCCCACCGACAGCTGTCTTTCGGTTTTCATCTCCACGTGGACCCAGGCCACTCTCTTTGAATCGGGATACGGGCAGCCCGAAAGGATATGGGTCGTCGGCCCTTCCAGGTAGGAAACCACTATGTCATATCTCTTCCGGACGATCAGGCGATAAAGGAGCCCCGCGGGGATCACCGAAAACAGCCGGCTGTTTCCGTGAAACTGGCGGTAAAGAAAGGACCTGTACTCGATCCCCTCCCGCAGCCGGTCTTTTTGCGCGTCTTTGTCGAACAAGGTCTGCACCGTGATCCGGAACTTGCTTTGGTCCATGTGGTTGACCAGATCCACCAGCACGTTTTCCGCGCCGCCCCGGTCCAAGGTCGGAATCAAAAACAAAACGCTGATCATTTTTTCTCCCCCTTAGCCTTGTCGCGGTTCGCGTGCCTGATGACGCCGGCCCACAGGACGCCGGGCACAAGCGCCAGCAGGGTATAACCCTTTCTGGGCGACTCCGCCACGGCCCGGCTCAGCTTTCCGGCCAGGCAGCAGCTGGCAACGTAGTGGATGTTCTGCTTCATGACATATTTTTTGCTGCGGTTCGGCAGCTGCATATACAACTTTCTGTACTCGGCAAAGCTGTTGGGACTGTTGTAATACTGTCGCATCATGGTGCGGGTCAGGCCGCCGGGCTGATAGTCCACGATGTCGAACACCTCGTTGGTAACGGCAAGAGGGCCGATCTCGTCCAAGGCAAAAAACCTGTACTTCGGGTCAAAATACTTTTCTCCCGGAAAGGACGGCATGGGAAAAACTCGCCTCAGCGCCGCAGTCCGGAAGACGTACTGTTTGTCCCCCGGGGCGATCCGGCGGTGCTCCCGGTAGAGGGTGGTTTTCACGTCCTCCGGAAATGTCCGGCCGATCAAGTTCCCGTCCATGTCCCTGAAGAGGGTGATGAAGCCCACGCAGTCGCTGTCCCGCACCGCGGACCAGACACTTTCAATGATCGTCATGGCCTCGGGCGCAAAGATGTCGTCTGACTCGAAGCAGACAAAAAGCTCGGTATCCGTCTCCTCTACGGCCACGTTGAAGGCGGTGTGAAGCCCACCGTTTTCCTTGTAGATATACCGGATCTCAAACCGGTCCTCCTGCTCGATCCACTTCTCCGCCAGTTCCTTCGTGTTGTCCGACGAACCATCGTCCACAATCAGCCACTTGAAGTTGAAAGAACTCTGGCTACAGAGGCTCTCATAGCAGCGTGTCAGGATATGGGCTCTGTTATAGGTCGGTGTAAAGAACGTCACCAGTTTTTCCATGCTGAACAACTCCTTCAGACCGTCATCTCCATCCAGCGTCTCCTGACGATCTTTCCATACTCCGGCGTGATCTGCGGCAACTCCTCGCCCAGGAGCTTCTTCACGCACAGATACGGCAGATTGACGCCGGCAAGGGCAAAGAACGGGATCCCCGCGGTGATCCTGGGATTACACTCCATGATCACAGGCGTGCCGTCCGCCCGTTCCCTGACGTCAAAGCCGATGTTCCCGTCCAGACCCAGCCTTTCGCAGATCATCCCGCACAGCCCGGTCACGGCGGGGGCATCCTCGACGACACCCTCCAGCATGATGCTGTTTTCCATGCGGAGACTCTTCCGGCAGCAGGATACCAGCACCTTACCGCGGTCGGCCAGCAGATCCACGGTATACTCCGCGCCCGGCAGATACTCCATCACCAGGAGCTCCGGAAACACCTCGGCCTCCGACAGCACGTCCAGCAGCTCCCGGAGGGTGGTGATCCCCGCCGAGGGCTTCTCATGCAGGAACATCTCAAACCGTGGCGCGTCCTCCGCCAGGATGCGGAAGCCGCGGCTTCCACTGCCATCCGTCGCCTTGACGCAGACGCGTTTTTTGGGATATCCGAGACGCTTCGCGCTCTCTTCCAGCTCTCGGCAGCTGCGGACCGCCTCGTATTCCCCGCAGGGGATGCCCTGCTCCTCCATAAAGTCAAAGAGCTTTCTCTTGTTGTTGGCAACAGCAAGGGCCTCCGGGCTCGATACAGAGACGGCTGTCCCGACAGCGGTGAACTCGTCTTTCCGCTCCGACAGGGCGTTCAGTTCAGCGGACATGATCGGCAGGAGAACGTCCACCCGCTCCTTCCTGCAGATGTCCAGGAGCATGTCCACATAGGAGGGATCCGCGCACCGGGGCACCTGATAGGCCGCGTCGCACATCTGAAGGATCGTGCCGTCATCACTCATATCGGCTCCCACCACGCGGATGGATCTCTCGCCGTTTTTCTTCAGGCACGCCAGCGTGCCGGGCATGAAGACATTGCCCGCCGCTGTGACCAGAACACACAAATCCTTCATTTACTCTCCATCCTCAAACAAATAGGTCCGGAAAATGTCGTCAAACGTCTCCGCTCTTTTGATCAGCTTATAATCTCCGTCCGGCTTTTCCGCGATCATCGCGCAGCCGGGCCGGATAAACGGAGGCTTTAAAACCGTCGAGTAGCCGCCGGTGTTCCCGAAAACCACGTAGTCTCCCACCGCCAGCTTCCCTTGATAGGCCGGGAAAAGAACATCCTGCTCCAGGCAGGTATAGCCGGTCAGGTCGACGGCATCATAGTCCATCTGCGGAGCACCGCCCGGGATCACGGTGACCGGCAGCTTCTTGAGGGTACAGGTTTCACCCAGCGTATGCTCGCTGGCATCGAGAACGGCAAAAAATCGGCCCTTGATGCTCTTTACGGACTGCACCCTTGCGACGCAGTCGACGAAGCGGTTGACCAGCGTCGTGCCGGGCTCTGTAAACAGATACGGCCCATCCTGCCCCCGGTAATGATCGGCAAAGACACCCGCCGTTGCGCGGGCATACTCCTCATAGGTAGGGACGTTTTCAAACTGGGCGGCAAAATCCGGCGCCATGCTGCCGAACATCCCGCTGCCCAGGTCGATATAGGCGGGAGGATCGTCAAAAAAGCGATCCGCCAGCTCCAGCATGAACTCCGTCCGCCTTCTCCAGGCCGCTTCGCCCCGGCATCTGCTGATATGACAATGCAGGCCTGCGATCTTCAAGTTGGCAACCCGGGAAACCCGCCGAAAGGCCCTCTCCACGTCGCTCTCATCCATTCCAAACCTGGAAACAAACCCCTGGCCCACGTCCAGATTGACCCGGATACCGATCGTAAAAGCGGCGTCTGTCTGTTCTTCAGCAGCGGCGCAGTATGTCTCCAGCTCATCCAGACTGTCGGCGTTGACGATACAGCCCCGCAAAAACGCTTCGACGCCGGCAGGTCCTTTATCGGGGCCGTTGAAGACGATCTGCCGCTCCTCATACCCGATCGCCTGGGCAAGGCGATACTCCATCTCCGAGACGACCTCCGCATAGGCGCCGAGCCCCTTGGCCACCGAGCAGATATACGGGGTATAGTTGGTCTTGAAGGAGTAGGCGATCCGATATTTCCCGTACAGGGAGGACATGGCCTCGTTCAGCCGCCGATAATTCTCCGCAAAGCCGCTCTCGTCGAACACATACAGGGGACTGCCGAACCGGTCCAGCAATCCTTCAATTGTCTCTCTGGAATCCTTCATTACAGACTCGTTCCTTCATCGAAGCTCATCTCCAGGCGCAGGATCTCAAACGCCTCGGCAAACTTTTTTCCGATCTCATATCCCCGGAAGCCGCAGCGGCACCGCACGCCCTCAATCCAGTCCTCCGCGCCGAACTTGTTGTACTCGCTGGTATGGCACTTCAGGGATTCGATCTTCTTATCAATAGTGGATTCGATATCCACGTACAGCATCGGCTTGAAGGCCACATAGGAACGGCCAGAGGGCGTGATCGGCTCATAAAAGAACACCGTGTTCTTCCGGCGGGCGGACGCGATGGTAGCCTTGGAAACGCCTTCATGGGCCTGGTGGGTGTCAAAGGGGTGGTGGGTAAACACAACGTCCGGGTTATACTTCGACATGCTCATGTCGATGGCGTTGACCACGTCGGACCGGAAGGGGATGTCCTTTGTCGGAAAATCCAGGATCTCGATGTCCGTGATGCCCAGCGTCCGCAGGGCGCGCATCCCCTCTTCCACCGCCACGTCGTCGGAACGCTGAATGCCGCCGTTGACATTCGTATATCCCGATTTGCTCATAACGAGCACCTTTACCTCATGTCCTGCGGCAACGGCTTTCGCCAGCGTTCCTCCGCAGGCGATCTCAATATCATCCAAATGGGCGCCGATGGCCATGATTTTCAATTCAATCACCTCTCAGCAGATATATATCACTGCTGTCCAGCAGCAAACGATTTGTGAATAGCAGCGGGCTTCAAGACAGTTCGTCCAAATCATGCTCAAAGTCCAAAGCGATGGGGTGATGCTTCCAAGCCCGCTCCGATTCCGGCGGCAAGGTCATGTAGTCGCCGAATTTGCACCGCAGGTAAGCGTCCCAATTCTCAATGACCGGGAAACTGCTTCCTTCAAAGCAGCACTCAGAATAGCCATCCATCATATTCGGCGGAAGGGGCTGGCGAAGGGTCCGGAGCGTTTCAATCGCGATCATCTGGTTCTCATCGTCGTGAAATGCCGTCAAATATGCAAGATCCTTCTCCCGGAGTCTCTGCCTGCTCCGCAGCGGGCTTCCCGCGAGAATCAACCAAGAGGCGATCTTCACCGGAAGCGATGCCTTCGGCGGGACAAACTCTCTCGTCAGCAGCTGGTAGTGGACGCCGACCATTCGAAACTTGAGCTTCCGGATTCCATTCCCTGGCAAGCGGTCAATAGGAAATACATCGACAAATATCCCGGTGTGATAACGCCCTCGCTCCCACTCATATTGGAGGAAAGTCGTATGCTCCTTCCGGATCTTGGAAAAGGACTGGGTAAACGCCGGAGTATTTTCCTTGTTCTGCAGAATATATCCTTCCGGCCTCTGCTCTTCCCACTCCCGCAGGAAACGCTCATACTCTGACCGCTCCATACAGATGTCGAGGTCATCGTCCCACGGAATAAAGCCCTCATGTCGGACCGCGCCAAGCAGTGTCCCGGCATACAGGGAATACTGAATTCCGTTCTTTTTGCAGAAAGTGTCGATCACCCGGAGAATCTCCATCTGTGTCATTTGGAGCCTGCGAAGAATCTCGTCCGACATACTTATTTCCTCAACTCTTCCTTGATCTGCGTGGATGAGATCTCTGGCGTGCGCGGCAGGTATACCACGTCGCAATACTCTTTCAGATAGTCAAACTTGCCTGTCCAATCATCACCCATTACGAATGTGTCGATATGATACTCCTGCACGTCGCGCACCTTCTGCCCCCAGTCTTCTTCCGGGATAACCAGGTCCACATATCGCACTGCTTCGAGGAGCTGCTTTCTCTGCTCATATTTGAAATAACTCGTCTTGTGCTTCTCAACCATATTGAATTCGTCCGTGGATAATGCCACGATCAGATAGTCGCCGTATGCCTTTGCCCGTCGGAGCAAATTGATATGCCCATAGTGGAGCAGATCAAATGTGCCATACGTGATAACCCGTTTCATAACGTCCTCCCTTCCTGGTCACAGCAGCCCCCAAACAGGACCGCATTGATAATAGAAGAAAAATGAATACACACCTACAAGCACTACCGTAACAATCACCCTGGATTTAGGATCAAATACTTTTTTTATCAGCCAGGGGATCAGGATATAGTTGCTCAAGTTGAAATAGATGGGCACCGCACCGACCAAAATACCGCTGGTAAAGTAGCTTAGAACATAGACACCGGTCGAAACGGCGGAAAGGTTTACACAGATGTTGATCAGCGGATCGTTCTCTTCGTCGATATACGGTCGGAACAACCATGCCAAGGCTGTCGGTACCGCATAGAAGAGGACCCGCAGGAAGTGTGTCCCGTCATCGTTCAAGAAAATGGAAATATCTCCCTCATATGCGGTGTCTCTCATCGTCTCCACAATAAACCCGGATACGCGGTCCAGGAAAATGATAGAAATGATGATACCGAAGATATACAGGATCGTGCGGGCATTCCACGCTCGTCCGTTTACGATAAAAACGAAGGGCAGCCAGATCAGAGCCGTTGAATGGACCAGTGTCGCCAACAAAACGACCAAGCACATGGGGACGTATTTTTTTCTCGCGATCAGGGGGATGCACGCAAAAATCATCGTGACCGCAAGGAATTGGCGGATCCCGTTGTGGACCCAGGACAGATAGTCCGTCGAGGCGATAAAGAGGAAAATGCTCAGCCAGTAGTCTGTCGAATACTTCCGGTACGTGCGCGCCAGCAGAAAGATCTGGGTCAGCGCCACCGCAAAAAAGAAAGCCACATCGGACGTGGAAATAAGGGTCTTGAACAAATACTCAAACGTTACAAAACCTATTCCCTTTTGACGGGAGAAAACATAGTCCCACATGTTTGAGAGGCCCGTGGGCATGCCTTTGAACGTGGCCCGGTACATTCCCGTATCGCCGTATTTGTTAGATCGCCATGCCGCCCAGATAATAAGCGGCATCACCAGGATCACCGCAGACAGCTGCCTCCAGCGCACCTCTCTCTTTCCCTGCACAAGCTCCTCCTGTTTGGAGAAAAAGAGCGCGCTTACGGCTCCGAAGAGTATCGGCCACAGCAGCAGCCACCAATAGTTGTTTAGTCTCATATCGTCTATAACCTGTATCCTGCCGCCGCAGCGTCGGGCTTCTCATCAGGGAGAGCCGGCGTTGTGTCCCGTCGCGGTCATTTACTGCGTTATGTAGTCGTCGGACTCCTTGCTTCCGGTACCGCCTTCCAGATAACCGTCCGCCTTCGCCACAGAGAGGAAGGTGAGGAAAAAGCACTTTATGTCCAGAGCGAAGCTGCAGTTCTGCGCGTAATACCCGTCCAGCTTCGCCTTCTCCGGGATCTCCAGCTCGTCACGGCCGTTGATCTGCGCCCAGCCGGTCAGGCCGGGGATCACGTCATTGGCTCCGTACTTTTCCCGCTCCGCCACCAAATCGTCCTGGTTCCAAAGGGCAGGCCGCGGACCGACGATGCTGATGTCGTGTGTAACGGCAATATTCCAGATCTGAGGCAGTTCGTCCAGGCTGGATTTTCGGAGAAGCCGCCCGATCCGTGTCACCCATTGTTCCGGGTTCTCCAGGAGATGCGTCGGCACGTCGTGAGGCGCATTCTGCTTCATCGTTCTGAACTTAAAAATATTAAAGTAGGTCAGCTCGCCGTTCTTCTTTCGGCCTACCCGTCTCTGCTTGAATACAACGGGGCCCGGATCATCGATATAGATAGCCAGCGCCACCAGCAAAAGGAGCCACGACAGAGCGATAAGGCCCAACAGTCCTATCACTCTGTCCAGGAGCGGTTTGACCCACTCGGTATATAAACTTTTTTTTGCGCCCACGAGCAACTCCCCCTAAAGATGCTTACTAAAGTTTTTTATTCGCCGCTCTTTGCCGCGGCCTTCGCTTTTTTACTGCTCTTTTTCCGACCCTCGCCGTAATAGCCGTAGCCGTAACGGCTCTTGTAGCCGTAGTAACCGTAATACCCGTATCTGCCGGTATGGGTCTTGCCGCCGTTCAGGATACAGCCCACCACAGGAGCGCCGCTTGCCGTCATCTCCTCCACACCGTCAAAGATGGTGCGGCGGCGGGCATAGTCGCTCATGACCACGTAGGCCACGGCGTCCACGTGCCGGACCAGCATCATGGCGTCCACCAGCATAGCGGAAGGCGGCGTATCCAGGATCACAACGTCCGCCTGATCCCGCAGCTTCTGAAGAGTCTCCTTCATGGACTCGCTTCCCAGGATCTCCACCAGGCGGGACGGCTTGTCCGCTCCCGGCAGAAGGAAAACGCCGGTTGGCATATCGTTGTTCTTGATCTCAACCAGGGCCTCATCCAGGCTCGCCTCCTGGTTCAAAACCGCCACGAGACCGGGATAGCCGCCCTTCAGGTTGAAGATACGGCCTGTGGAGGGATTGCGGAGGTCGCAGTCCACCAGGATGACCTTTTTCCCCTTCAGTGCCATGGAAACGGCCAGATTTGCCGCCACGGTGGATTTGCCTTCGCCCGCCACGGAGCTGGTGACCATCAGCACCTTCTTGTTTTTCATCTGCCGTTCCAACCGGGTGCGGATCAGGCGCATGGCCTCCACGTATTCCTGCCGGTTCGCATCATAGAGAATATTGATCTCGTTCAGATCGCCTTCCCGGCGAACGCGCTTTTTGCAGGTCGGCAGCGTTCCGAGGCAGGGAACATTCAGGAAGGAACGCAATTCGTCCTCCCGGCTCACAGTCCGGAATGCCAGGGCGTGGAGGGCGACAAGGATCATACTCACCGCCAGGCCCAACGCCGCGCCCTTCTTGATCGATCCGCGCACCACCGTGGTACGGCCGGTGTCTTTCGGCATGCCGCTCTCATCGATTACGGAAAAGCGCGTCTGGCCCACCACGTACTGGGCTGTGTCCGGATAGTTTTTCAAAACAGACTGAAGGATGTTATAGGAGTTTTCGGCCTTGCCGGAGGTCACGGTAAAGGTCAGCAGATTCGTCCCCCCGATGTTGCTGGCCTTGATGCTTCCGGGCACGCTTTTGGTTCCCAGTTCCTCGGCGATCACGTCAGAAAGAGCGCCGCTGGAGAGGATATAGGGAAATATCTTTGCCATCTGCTCCGCCATTTTTTTGTTGGAGCTGGTGCTGCCGTTCACCACCTCCACGGAAACGGTGGCGTCCGCTACATACACCGGCGTGTAGCTGGTGCTGACGCGATAATATGACAGGGCGGTCAAGGCCAGCGTCAGCACCAGAACCAGGATCCACAGCCTCTGCAGGCTCCGCAGAAACCCCCGCAAAAGGGAGATGACATCCAGTTTCCGCAGTTCCTGATTGTTGTTGGTAATCGTCTCGTTCATACTTCGTTCCTCAGTTCGTCGCGATCATTGGGAGGCCGCGTCGTCCTTCTCATAGTGACCATACTGCCCGTACTGGCCGTAATGTCCGTACCGTCCGTATTTGCCGTAGTGTCCGTATTTTCCGTAACGGCCGTATCCGCCGTAACCCACCACCGTCCGCCGTTCGCCGGGCAGCGTGTGGACGTTGTTGAGGATACATCCGGCAAACTCTCCGTGGCAGTCCCGGAGCGCGTCAATCGCGTCGTTGAGATCCGGAGCCACCACCATGTCGTAGTGGATCACCAGGATGCTCATATCGGCGCGGTCCGCCAGCACCTCCGCATCCGCCATCAGGGCCATAGGCGGCGAGTCGATGATGATATAGTCAAACGCCTTGCGGACTACCTCCAGCAGACGCGTCATGTTCTCCGAAGACACGATATCCGTGGAGTTGGAAAAGTTCCGCTCGTTCAGCAGCAGATAGATGCCCCGCTTCTCATCATAGTAAAGGGTCTCCGTCAAGTTGGACTTTCCCAGGAGCAGATCGCCCAGGGTGGCTTTCAGCTCGGCTCCCTGCCCAAGAAACAGCGCCTGCTGGGTCGGCCGGCGCATATCGCCGTCGATCAGGAGGACCTGATGGGACTGCTGCGCCAGGGAGAGCGCCAGGTTGGCAGAAACCGTGGATTTACCCTCATGCTCCCGGACGCTGGTCACCAGGATGACCTTGGCGCCGTTCTTTTGGGCCTGGCCGGCAATGTGGGCGGAGATCTTCTTGAAGTGCTCCACAAAATCAAACTTTGCCGTCAGTTCCGTCACCAGCAGCGGGTTTTTCTTCTTTTTCACAAAGCGGCTTATCAGGCCCCTCAAGGGATTCCTGTCGCTGTCGGAATACACGATACCCAGGGACTTGGCCTCCAGGTTGGCCTCAATGTCCTTCTCGCTGCGGATGGTCTCCTTCCGGAAGGAGAGGTATGCAAACGCCAGAGAAAACGCACCGGCCGCCAGCAAGCAGGCCTTCATGGTTTTTTTGCGGGCGGGGACGTAGGCATCCGCCTTGGTGGGTACCTGCGGTTCCTGAAGTACGTTCAGGACCAAATCTCTGGAGACGTATTCCGTCATCTCGGAGGCGTTCTCCATCATGGACCGGATGATCCGATAGGCGTCGTAAGGCGTGTCCGCCGTCACCTTCAAGCTCATCAGATTGGTGTCCTTCACCACGTCGGCCGACGCAGCAGCGCCGAAGCTGTCCATTTCCAGATCCTGACAGACCATTTTCTTCAGGAGATTGCTGTTGAGCAGACTGGAGAAGTTGCTGGCCATGGATGCGGTGGACGACAGGTTGCTGATGGTGCTGTAACCGGAGGTCCTCGACGTGATCACAAAGGTCGCCTTTGTGGTGTAGGTGGTCTTGGATTGAGCGTGGATGTTCATATACACGATCAGGCCCACCGCAGCGGCGGCCAGCAGAATCACCCACAGATTTCTCACCACGTCGCGCAGGATACTGTACAAATCCAGCCGATCCAGGAGAGAGGACGTATTCTCTTTCTTTTCCATGTTTACTCCTCTACCACGACAATCAGGGTCGTCTCACCCACATAGTCGGATACCTCTTCGTAGTACTCGTCGTAGGTTTCATACAGCTCGTAGGTGACCGTGTATACTCCCGGCTCATTCAGCTTCAGATTATCCTGATTAACGATCACGTTGTTCAGCGTATACTGCGTTTCCGAGAAAGCCTTCGTCTTTCCGCCGGTCCAGATGCCCGTCACAAGGGATTTCAGATTCAGGCTGCCTCCCTGCTTGACATATACCAGATACTCCTTCAGGGCGGGAACCTGCCGGTTATAGGTGGCAAAGTCCTCCAGACGTACGACCAGCTCCAGTTCGGACGTATCGCCTGCGCTGTTGGTCACCTGAAGATCCACCGTCTGTTCCGAAACAGTGTCGCTGATCGTCTTTTTGTCACCGGCGCTGATCTTGACCTGCCGGGTAATATCCCCGTCAAGGCAGTCCTCCGCGGTCACGCGCTCAAGGAAGTCATAGCCTGAGCTCCCGCTGAGGAAGCGCATGGGCTGGGACAGGTGA
>JAEEGI010004725.1_pt1 | contig 31702 bp, 24 predicted proteins | sample 8958751 | NCBI WGS metagenome assembly JAEEGI01 (sample SAMN16246545, study PRJNA631951) | gut metagenome | biome: gut microbiome; feature: rumen; material: KS-attached | host: Bos | place: Iran: Karaj | collected 2018-10 | reverse complement strand
GGACACAAGATGAGGAAAAACAAAAAAACTATGTCAGCCACCTCCCCCTGTGGGGGAATAAAGGGGGTAATAGTTTATCATTTTCTTTCTTTAGCAATAATCTTGTTTAATAGTATTCTTGTTTAAGGTGTACACGTGGTGTACGCTCGGTGACGGAATGATGTGCATCCTTTATTTAAGATGTACACTTATTTAAGGTGTACACTTTGGCGAATTCCCGAGTCGAGAGAGAGCTTCTGCTTTTAATTGGGCGCTTGTCTTTTGAGTGCGCTGCTTTTTCCTCATTTTCATCGTTTCTACGGAAATAGCCAATTCCTCCGGCGAGAGGACATAAGACATATACATCCCCCTGGTTCCCAAAGGGGCGTAAACAGAAAGCCCATATTTTGCTTCAAGAACATCTCGGACTCTTTCCCAACGTCTGCGGCCTGTCTTTCCATCAAGTTTCTTTACCTCTGGTTTGTAGTAACGTGGATTGATGAGAGCGTCCTTTCCTGACATTCGGGAAAAAATATGGTTCTTTCTACACAGGCAATATGGATGCTTCCCGATAATGCTCCGACACGCAAGATTCGCCACCAGGCACAGCGTGTCAAAATTCGACTTCCGACCATCTCGGAATTCAAACGCCGTATCCACGTTGATCGATGTCAGGCTCCTCGTTCCGGTGTGACAGCGACACGCATTCTCCTTCAACAGATCATGATCACCAACATTAATCACGAGGAACTCTCCCGCCGCATCCAGTGTGATTCCTTTCGTTCTTGCGTAGGAGACTACGGCATAAGCGATGACTTCATTCAATGCCTTGTACCGATCCGTGAGGATGTAGGGAATCTGTGCGACGGGGAAATTAAGATACCTTGTTTCCACACTCAGCAGCTTTGTATTTGATTCTTATAATCCCATCATTCCCATTTTTGGCGGGAACAATCTCGGTCATTGACCAGAGACCAACCAACGTCGGATCGGTCACGATGCAAGGCTCATAATCTCCGACTGCGATTCCAATAGCAAGGGAGACGATGGTCGCCCAGGAATCAATGTTCGAAATCATCAGAGGATTGAGCATTTCTATCCAATCCTTATAAATTCTTATTCTCGGTTCTCTCATATTAGATTATTGTTTTGTACCATTGTAAAAAGCTCTCAAAATCCTTCGCTATGAAGTACAGTCCTCCGGCCTGTTCCACGGCCTTCTGGTAGGCTTTCTGGGCCTCTGACTGCCGGTCCTTCCCGATCTTGACCTCAACCTTCACAGATCGCCCGTTGATGGTTGCGGAGATGTCGGCACTTCCTCTTGTTGAGGTAGACTTTGCCCAGGTCAGGGATCCGATTTGGCGGGTATGCCCCACAACGTCGGTGTAAGTCTTCCGGTTGTCAATCGGTCTGCCCATCGTGTTAATCCTCTCGCTCTGGTGGCCGTGCATCTGGAGGAAGGCGATGATGGCCTTCGTCAGTCCGTTGGCTGTCTTGTCGTCGAACTTCCTCAACACCCTCGACCCCTCCGGGATCAGCGGATGCAGGGCATAGTGCCAGGCGGTGTAGTCCCGCTCAAGCTGCCGGACTGCCTCAGATTTCACGCTCATCTTCCCTGTGCTTCTTCGTTGAGCTCCTTATCCGTCATGACACGATAGGCAAGCGCCCAGGCGTCGAGGTCTTCCCTCCTGAAAAAGTTCATCTTGCCACCCTCTGATTTGAAGTAGCGAATCTTCCGGGCGTGAGTCAACTTGTAAATGAACTGCAAGCTGACTCCCAGATACTGGGCGGCTTCCGTTGTCGTTAGAATCGGCTTGATGGCGAATAAAATCTCGTTCTTGGCCATCTCAAGTTCCTGCGCCGTCATTTCCCCCTGACTTTACGGATTGCATCATGAACGTCTGTGTTCCCACCCTTGCGGTGACGTGCGAGAAAATCATCCAGGTCTTCTTGACGGAAGTGCAACTTCCGACCTCCCGGATTCGAGGAGGCGATTGCCCCTCCCCGGGCGAGAACCCGAAGATGTGCTGCAGAATAACCCAAATACGCTGCGGCTTCTGTTGTAGTCATTTATTCGGCTCTGCCGGGAGTGATTAGCCCGATCAAAGCCGAATACAAACATATTAGAAAAGCAAGAGGGAATTCATCATTTCCCCGGTTTAGAATTCACCGCCGTGCGATAGTGAATAGAAGAGTGTATATGTGAGTATTTTTGATGCTATTAGATTTTCGGTAGGCTCTCCATCGCAGCTTTCTTCGCCGCATCCCGGGCCCTGGTGTATTTCTGCGTCATTTGGATGCTGGAATGTCCAAGAAGTGACGCAACGACTGGAACGCTCGCACCACCCTCCAGGACAAGTGTTGCAAACGTATGTCTTCCACAATGCCAGGTGATATGCTTCTCAATGCCCGCCCGTTTGACCCAGTGGCCCAGGGATTTGTTCGCCATCGTGGGAGATGGGAGATCAAAGATTCTGTCCGTCTTGCCCCGTCCATGTTCCTCCGGGGTGCCGATGACCTCAAGGAGAAAGTCCGTCAAGGGAATCGTCACAAAACTCTTGGAACTGCTGTGCTTGGTCTTTGCCTGGTTGAACGTAAGCAGCCGGTTTGTATAGTCCACATCGGAAAACCGCAGGTCAACGATGTCACACCACCGGATTCCCGTAAATAGACTTGTAGTGAACGCCCTCCGAACCTCCATGTTCTGGCCTTTGACCTCGGTCGCCAGCAACTGCTTCACCTCTTCTGCGGAAAGCACCTCTTTGCTCAAAATGTTCTCGTCATAGACAACCCGGATTCCCTCGCAGGGGTTGGTCTTTAATACTCCCTGTTCAACGGCAGCCTTGATCACCTTCCGGAATCTCTTCCAGGCCGTCATCGGGCCGCCGCCCTCTCCGTGTTCCCCGAGCCAATCAACAAACGCCTTGACCATTTCCCTGTCCAGGCGGTTGGGCTTCAAGTGATACGTCCACCGGGCGTTCTCGTTGAGGGGGTGAAGGCCTCTCTTGTACTTGGCCTCCCACGCCTTCTCTATCCGCTCTATTTCCGCCTGGGGCTTGCGTGTCACACACATCGGGTACTTGTCCCGAACAAAGGTCTTGAAACGGTTCAGCGAGAGTGTGATGTTCCGAATGTCCTTCTTTGCATAGTCCTTGATATAAGCATCAAAGAAGTCGAAGACATTATCCACCTTCTTTGTGTCGATGGAATACCCCATCTCCCCCCGTAGCCGTTGCTGCTCTCTCTCTTGCCGGATCTTCTCGGCAAGGGCGACCGTCTCCCTGTTGCGTTCCCTCTCCTCCGGGGTTCGGGGTTTCGCAATGAGGTAGAGTTTCAGCTCCTCCTTCTTCCGCTCATGATGAACGACATACATCGGCTTCCCGGCCATCTTGCCGCTCGTGTAGTACACCTGGTTTCCGCTCTCATCCAGTTTCAGCGTACTCGTGCGCCCAAGATAATACTCCAAATACAAGGCGATCCTGCCCCCACTGATGGGGCGCTCTCTGAGTTGGGGATTCTGCTTGACCTTCGCTTTTGCCATATAGGGGAATTCTTTGAACAAAGATAGTGATTTTTTGTTCAGGTGTACTAAAAGTGTACTACTTTTCAAAAGAAAGGAGAATCAAAGGAAAAATAACTATCTTTGCAAAGCCCACTACACGCACGTAGAACGGCATTTTCTTTCTCTTGTTTCTCCCTTGTTTTATAGGGTATCGTGCCCTAAGGGAGCACTGTACTCGCCCTTTGAAGAATGGGGTCGGACCGAAAAGAATTGTTTTGCAGTACGATGAGAGTCTATAACAACATCGAGAGACCGGATTTCACTCCGGACCGTATTACATGTTTGCGACCGGATGAGGTCTTCGTGTTCGGAAGCAATCTGTCGGGCATGCATGGCGGAGGGGCGGCGAAAGTCGCACTTGAAGCCTTCGGAGCCATATGGGGGCAAGGTGTCGGTCTGCAAGGACAGAGCTACGGTATCCCAACCATGCAAGGAGGAGTGGATACCATCAAGCCTTTCGTAGATGAATTCATCTCGTTCGCCCGTCAGCATCCCGAGTTGTTCTTCTATGTCACTCGTATCGGTTGTGGTATCGCCGGATTCCAGGACCGGGAGATCGCCCCGCTGTTCGCCATGGCGAAAGGTATCCAGAATATCTGCTTGCCCAGGACCTTCGTGGCCGAACTGAAGTAATGTCGATATCCGGGATTCGGAGCGCGGCTGCCTCCGGTTACCCGGTTGTGGGCATCTGAGACGCCTCCTTAACAGGAATCCCTTTATCGGACCAGGTCCACTTTCAGCAGGCGGACCAGGTCCAGCGACCCTGCCTCAGAGATTACTCTGGCCAAGAGTCGGTGTACCAGGTACACCCCTTCAAAGTGGACCAGGTCCACCTCATGGTGAGATTGCTCCGCCGCCGGGGTGCCAAGGTCTTTCCCCGAGGGTGGTTTTGGCAGACCAGGTCCACTTCGCTGTATGCGGGGCTAGATGCAACCGGTTTGTGGTGGAATATGCTGACCAACGGTTCGGAACGGAGTGACCAGGGGAGAGAACTAAACTCAGCCCTTGAGGCTGAGATCATGAAATTCGTCCTCGGATAGGGCCTTGTTTGAGGAGGAACCCGGCAAAAAGGACGGCTTGTCCTCACACGAATGCCTTTTTGAGGACAAAACCGACTAAGTCGGAGCGAAGCGACGCAGGGGTGCTCGAGGGGGTCCGCCCCCTCGATAATAGGGAACCGGGAGCAACAAAAATAGCAGCCTATTTGGCTGCTATTTTTGTGCTCCCTTAGGGAACCGAACCCTGTTCCCGCCTATTGATTGGCTACAACCTGGCGGGTATATATGCCATTTCTCGACAACAGGTGGTTCGGTGCCTGCGGGCTATAGTTAAGGGACATCGTGGTGCCGTCTTCAAAGGTGATGGTAAGCGTGTCGCCGCGATACTTCCAGGTCCCCCCGTTTTCGGTTGTCGACTTGCTTTCGGGAATCGTATCGACGGTGCCGTCGGGATTCATGCGCATGGCCTTATGGGACGGGATGACCACTTCTCTCTGGAAGATGCATTTCTTGCCGGAGAGGAACCTGAGCGTAAAGGTCGTGGTCATGTTGCCGACATCGGCAAGGAACTCCTCCTGCTGGCAGATCCAGGTACTGTTGCGGAAAGAGGGTCTTTTCGCTCCCGCCCGGAAAAGGGATACGCCCAGGAATGTAATGGCGGCGAGCAGGGCTGTGAGAAGGATTTTGCTGGTTACTGTCATAATGGTATCGATATGGTTTTTCTATAATCAGACTAAGAACGGAGGCCGGAGCGCTTGCCGAGCCACCAGCCAAGGAAAAGGATGCCGGCACCGAGTAGGAGGAAGGCTCCGAACATCGAGAGGAACTCCCAGGTGGAATGCCCGGCCCAGAACTCACCCGAGAGGCGCAGGCTCACCGCCATCGAGATGCCGAAGAAATAGAAGATGATCCCGAAACACAGGAGCACGCGCCAGAGCGTTCCCCAAATACCATATCCGAACAGTTGGCGGTAAGCGATGTAATAATAGAGCGGAATGAGCAGTAGCATTGTATTGCCGGCCAAGGCGCGCAGCATGATGCAGATCAGCACCATCGAGCCCATGAACAGTTGGATGTAGAGGCCTTCCGGCCAGGTATGGTGCGGATACGCGGGCGCATAGCGGAACAGCAACCAGGTGGGAAAAACCAGCAGGGCCGTCTGGATGATCACGGCCCATTCCAGGTGAGATGACAGCCAGTCCAGAGCGGTTCCCAGGAAACCGGTCGCGCTTTCCGCTGGCAGAGCCGCCGACGCGCCTTCCTTCTGCACAAACCCCAGCACCAGCAAGGTGATGCCGGCCATGAGGGCCAGTCTGGCGGCGGGCGCTTCGCACACTTTCCGACGGCCGTGGAGGAAGTCGCTGATCATATAACCGGGACGTCCGAACAACTGCAGGATAAAACCCAGGATGGAACGGGGATCCCCCATGCCGAGATTGTCCCGGAATTCCAGGAAAAGGCTGCCCCAGTCCACCTTGCCCACGCCATGGGCCTGTCCGCATCGCGGGCAGTAATTGCCCTGATACACCTGCGAGCAGTTGGCGCACTGATGACTATCTCCGTCGATGTCTCCGGGTGCGGACGGATTCACTTGCCACGCCCGGAACCGCCGGAATAAACCCATTTGTTTCATCGACGACGGACTAGAACACCAGGCCGAAACCGAGTGTGACGCCAAAGCCGCGGTCCTGGCACCAATGCGCACCGAGCAGGAGCGGCCCCGCAACGGTCTTGCGGCCGAACTCCAGTCCGATAGCAGTCTCGCCAAAACCCTGATGGAACAGGTCCTGGATATAGTGGCTGTTGCGCAGGTGAGCGACCTGCAGGGACAGGTAGTTGACGTGGCTGAACTGCCAGCGGAGGTCCGTCCGCGCCATCAAGGAGAAGCGTTGCATCAGATGGAACGAGGTCCCGTACCCGAAGAAGGGAATCTGGTAGTCCATGTATCGCCCGGCCACCGTGCCGCCGGCGGTCACGGTGTGCATGAGATTCATCATCCCGTTATAACGCGAATTCCACCCGGCATACACCATCGGCTGGAGAGTGAACCGTTCACCGAGCGGCAGCGCGGCCGTGGCGTCCAGCAGCACGGTGGCATAGGGCTGCACAGGCCCGTCGAAATAGTCATCAGGCAAGGTCTCATAGTCCTCCAGGTACACGGAATAGCCGCCGAAGACGAAGCGTCCGTTGACCCCGCCGCGGAAGCCCAGGGTCGGGAAATAGCCGTCGTCCAGCGTATCTGCCCTAAGAGTAGCGAAGACAGAGTGCCAGTTGCTCTTGAAGTCATAATCCTTCCACCACATGATGGGATCCAGATAATTCTCATAAGGCTCGAGATCGAATGAGTAGCCCATCCGGAAATTGCCGTATATAAAGCGCGAATCCTCGATATAGGCATCAAAGCGTGTGTTGATGGCCTTGATCTTGGCATCGAGCCCCATGTCGTGATAGGTCAGGTTCAGGTAGGAAGTCTTGGTGGAGATACCGACTGTAGGCAGGTGTCGCAGCGGTTTGTAGGCAAAATCGAAGATTGCCGTCGCGTTGTTGCCGATCTTGAGTTCCGTGGTGAAACGGGGGCCGTAGAGTTTGCGCGTGTTCAGACCCAGGCGCAGACTGGCATACACCACCTCGTCGTTGTCCACATGCACGCCGGCACTGAACTCGTGGGTCTGGCCTTTCTGGCAGTCGAAGACCAGGGTGTAAGGCTCACCACTCCCCTCCAGCCTGTAAGTCACTGACTCGAAAGCCCGGGTACCGTAGATCATGGCGAGGATCCGCTCCACTTCCGTGCGGTTGTAGTAGCCGTCCCGCTGCAGGAACAACGGATCGATCAGGTATTTCTGCTCCTTCTCGGGAATGCCCTCGATGCGGATATCGTGCACCAGCACATCCTGTCGTCCGATATCCACGGCATGCTTGCGGACGCCGAGGGGCGCAGGATTCCCCTGCACGCGGCGGGCGATGGCCGCGAATGCTTCTGCATTCTCCTTGGCCAGGGCATATCCCTGCTCGATGATGTCCGCCACGCTCGCGGTGTCGAAAGAGAGCATGGTGTAGCCGGGCAGTTCGTGCTGAAGCAGCAGGTCTGTATTCTCCCGGTTGATAAGGGCTGCATCCGAGGACATCATCGTGATGTTCTGTTGCGCCAGGTTCGCGAGGGTGTTGAGGTCGGTCAGCGTCCGATGGACCGGCATCTCGGAGCCGATCACGATGTCGGCGCCCATCTCCCGGGCCACATCGACCGGGAAGTTGTTGCGCGTACCGCCGTCGGTAAGGACCATGTTATCGATACGTACAGGTCTGAAATAGAGCGGAATAGCCATCGTTGAGCGCATCGCATCCACGATGTGGCCCTCCGTCCAGTTCTTTTCCTTCATCGAGACCATGTCCGTAGCCACGCAGTAGAACGGGATCGGCATCCGGTCGAAGGTAAGGGAATCCTGGTATCCGACCGATACGGAGCTGAGGGTGTTGCGGACGTTGTAGCCGAACAGGAATCCGTCCGGCAGGCCGAGTCCGATCTTGTTGATCGCTTCCTGGCCCATATCGGAAGTCCTGGTCTTGACCTTCGAGTACATGCGCTCGATCTCCAGCTGGCGCTGGACCCGGGCGCTCAGGCCCTCCTTTTCATAATGGAAAGGGATATCGATGAAGAAACGCTCCTTGTTGTGGCGGACACGGTAGGTAAGGTAGTCGTCCGGTACGCGGTCCGACATCATGGTGGTCCAGTCGATCGCCCGGACCAGGGAGTCGAGGTATTCCTGGCCATAGCCAAAGGAGTACAGGCCGGCCACCAGGCCGCCCATGCTGGTCCCGCCGATCATATCGACCGGGATCCCCAACTCTTCCATATACCGCAATACACCCAGGTGCGCCAGGCCGCGGGCACCGCCGCCGCCGAGCACCACGGCCACTGTAGGCCGGTACTGCCGGATTGAGTCCATCCGTGCCCTCATCCGTGTGATCGCCCGTGCATCCCCGGCGGGATCCACGCTCGGCATGATGAGTCCAGTCTGCGCGGAAGCCGACAACGAACAACCCAGGAGAAGCAAAAGAGTCAGAAAACGTTTCATTTCGGTTAAGAATTTCGTGTTATTTTGGTCTAAACAGACAAATATACTTCATTCCTGCCAAAAAAATATAAAAACCGGTCTCCCAAGGCGGTATTTCCTTACTTTTTCCTAAATTTACGACAAAACCACCAACTCCTATGCGACACCTTACCTGGACCGCAGCCTTCTTGCTGCTCGCCCCCGTCCTCGCGGCCGCGCCGCGCCACTACGAACTCAGCTCGCCCGACGGGCGGCTTGTACTCGGCGTCGACAGCGCGCCGCAGATCACCTATACCCTGCAGCGGGAGGGAATCCCCGTCATGGCTCCCTCCACGCTCTCCGTCACCCTGGGCGACGGCAGCGCCTACGACGGCTCCGTCCGCCTCGAGAAGGCCCTGCGCCGCAGCGTGGACGGGTCCTTCAGCGCCACCGTATACAAACGCGCGAGCGTACGGGAGCACTTCAACGAACTGACGCTCCGTTACAAAACCTTTGACCTGGTCTTCCGCGCTTATGACGAAGGCGTCGCCTGGCGCTTCGTCTCCCGCACCAAGAAGGATTTCATCGTCCGGGACGAGCAGGCTGAGTTCCGCTTCGCCGAGGACGTGGAGACGACGGTCCCCTACGTCAAGCCCGACTCGCCGCGCGATCCCTTCCTCAACTCCTTCGAGGCCTACTACGACATCCACCCGCTGAGCGGCTGGAAGCAGGACCAGAAGGCCTTCCTACCCGTCTCCTTCCGCTTGGGTAACGGCTGGCGGGTCAACATCACCGAATCCGACTTGCTGGACTACCCTGGAATGTACCTGAAACATCTGGGCGGCACCGCCCTCGGCGGGATCTTCGCCCCCTACCCCAAACTCGTCGAGCAGGACGGATATAACAAACTGCAGGGCATCGTGCGCACCACGGAGGACTATATCGCCCGCCAGCCGGCCGGCGCCTGCCTGCCCTGGCGCATCGTGGCCGTGGCCGCAGAGGACCGCCAGTTGCTGGACAGCGACCTGGTCTATGCCCTGAGCCGCCCCGCCACGGGCGATTTCAGCTGGGTCAAGCCCGGCAAGGTAGCCTGGGACTGGTGGAACGCCTGGAACCTCTACGGCGTGGATTTCCGTGCCGGGATCAACACGCAGACCTACAAGTACTATATCGATTTTGCAGCCGAAAATGGCATCGAATACGTCATCCTGGATGAAGGCTGGGCCGTCAACCTGCAGGCAGACCTGTTCCAGGTCGTCCCGGAGATCGACCTGCCCGGCATCGTGGACTATGCCAACGCGAAGGGCGTCGGCATCATCCTCTGGGCCGGCTACTGGGCGATGAAGCGCGATGTTGAGGGGATCTGCAAGCACTTCTCCGAGATGGGCGTCAAGGGCTTCAAGATCGACTTCATGAACCGCGACGACCAGCAGATGGTGGACTTCTACCGCGAGACGGCGGAGATCGCCGCCCGCTACCACCTCCTGGTGGACTTCCACGGCGCCTTCAAGCCCAGCGGCCTGCAGCGTCCCTATCCGAACGTGATCAACCACGAAGGCGTGGCCGGCCTCGAGCAGATGAAATGGGCCCAGGCCTCCGTGGACCAGGTAACCTACGACGTGCAGATCCCCTTCATCCGGATGTTCGCCGGACCGCTGGACTACACGCAGGGTGCGATGCGCAACGCCACCCGCGGCAACTACCGCCCCGTCAACAGCGAGCCGATGAGCCAGGGCACACGCTGCCGCCAGCTGGCCGAATACATCCTCTTCGAGGCTCCGCTGACCATGCTCTGCGACTCCCCGTCCAACTATCTGGCAGAACCGGAGTGCCTGAAGTGGATGGCCGCCGTGCCGACGGTCTGGGATGAGACCGTGGCCCTGGACGGCCAGGTCGGTGACTACGCCGCCATTGCGCGGCGCAGCGGCAGCGACTGGTACGTGGGAGCGATGACGGACTGGAGCGCCCGGGAAATGGAACTCGACCTGGCGCGCTTCCTGCCTGCAGGACGCTACCAGGTCGAGATCTTCTGCGACGGGCCCAATGCCGACCGCGCCGCGCGGGATTACCGCTATGTCACCGAGGAACTCACCGTGGTCCCGGGCCGGACAATGACCGTCAAGATGGCTCCCGGCGGCGGCTGGACGGCGAAGTTCACCCGCCGTTGACCGGCTATTTCAGGAGCTTCTCGCTGCGGGCGATGAAGTCTGACAGGGCCTTGCCCTTGAGCATCCCGTTGCCGAGCAGGGCCAGGTCGACGACCTGACGGAGGAGCTCATTATCCTTGGCAAAGTCAGCCGCAGCCGTGTCTGCGGCTTCTTTTTTGCCGCCCCAGATCCTGGCAATCAGCGGGTTCTCCATGTTGACGATGATGTTGTAGGCCTCGGGCATGGAACCGTAAAAGTTCATCCCGCCGCCCAAGGCGCTCATCTCGCGGTAGCGGCGCATGAACTCGCTCTGGGTGATGAGCACCGGCGCGGCGCTCTCGCCGAGGTTCTGCGCATCAACCATATAGTCATTGCCTTCCGGCAGGACGGCCTTGAAGAGTTCGTCGAGCGTCTTCTTGTCGTCTTCGCTCATCTCCGGCTTGACCTTGTCGGCCTTCGGGATAAGGTTGTCCACGGAGTCGCTGTCCACGCGGGCGAAACGGGTCTTCTCCACCTTGCTCTCGAGCAGGTTGACGAAGTGGCTGTCCAGTTCGCAGTCCATCAGCAGGACATCGTAGCCCTGGTTCCTGGCCGCTTCGATCCAGCTGTATTGCTCAGCCGGCTTGGTGGCGTAGAGATACACGACGGTCTGGTCCTTGTCAGTCTGGGCCGGCTCGATGGCCGTCCGGTAGTCCTCCAGGCTGAAGTATTTGCCTTCGGTGTTCTTCAGGAGGGCGAATTTCATCGCGCGCTCGCAGAACTTCTCGTCGGTGAGCATGCCGTACTCGATGAAAAGCTTGATGTTGTCCCACTTCTGCTCGAACTGCTCACGCTGCTCCTTGAAGATCTCCTCCAGGCGGTCGGCCACCTTCTTGGTGATATAGGTGCTGATCTTCCGCACGTTGGCGTCGCTCTGCAGGTAGCTGCGGCTGACGTTGAGCGGGATGTCCGGCGAGTCGATCACGCCGTGCAGCAGGGTCAGGAAGTCAGGGACGATGTTGTCCACATGGTCCGTGACGAACATCTGGTTGCAGTAGAGCTGGATCTTGTTCTTGTCGATGGCCATGCGCTCCTTGATCTTCGGGAAGTAGAGCACGCCGGTGAGCGTGAAGGGATAGTCGACGTTGAGGTGAATCCAGAACATCGGCTCTTCCTCCATCGGGTACAGCTCGCGGTAGAACTTGAGGTAGTCTTCGTCCTTGAGCTCGGACGGGGCCTTGGTCCAGATGGGGTCGATGCCGTTGATGACGTTGTCCTCGTCCGTCTCCACGCTCTTGCCGTCTTTCCACTCTGTTTTCTTGCCGAAGACCACCGGGACGGGCATAAACTTGCAGTACTTGCCCAGCAGCTGGCTGATGCGGCCCTTGGCGGCGAATTCCGCGGAATCGTCGTCCAGGAAGAGGGTAATCACGGTACCGCGGTCGGCCTGCTTTCCCTCGCCCATGGTGTACTCCGGAGAACCGTCACAGCTCCAGTGCACGGGCTTGGCACCCTCCTGCCAGCTCAGGGTGTCGATGGTGACCTTCTTGCTCACCATGAAGGCGGAGTAGAAGCCAAGGCCGAAATGGCCGATGATCGATCCCATCTGGTCCTTGTATTTCTCGAGGAACTCGCCGGCAGAGGAGAAGGCGATCTGGTTGATGTAGCGGTCCACCTCGTCCGCCGTCATGCCGATACCGCGGTCGATGACCTTCAGGGTCTTCTTCTTCTCGTCCAGTTCGATACGGACCTTGAGTTCACCGAGTTCGCCCTTGAAGTCGCCGCTGGAGGCGAGGGCCTGCAGCTTGCGGGTGGCGTCCACCGCGTTCGCAACGAGTTCGCGCAGGAAGATTTCGTGGTCTGAATAGAGGAATTGCTTGATCACCGGAAAGATGTTCTCGGTGGTCACGCCGATTTTGCCGTTAAGTGACTTTGTTGCCATATCTCAGATTGTATTATTCAAAAAAAGCACGGCCGAAAGGGGCCGCGCTTCTTGAATCAAATGGCGTTCCAGTGACAAATTGTCACGGACTACTTGTAAAGGAACCGCTTGATGGACATCTTCGGGGTCTTCTCGAAGGGGACGAGCACAGTCTCGACCTGGGCGATCTTGCTGTAGTTCGGGAGCTGGCGGTTGGCGCCGACGCGGATCTTCTCCGGCAGGTCGGCCACGGCCTCGTCGTCCAGGCCGGCGGCCTTGATGGCGTCCTTGTCGAGATAGACCAGGGCGACGATCTTGCCGGCGCGGTCCACGACCACGGACTCGCTGACGCAGGACTGGTTGTTGACGATGGCCTCAAGCTCCTCCGGATAGACGTTCTGGCCGTTCGCCGTGAGGATCATGCTCTTGGAGCGGCCCTTGATGAAGATGTTGCCGTCCTTGTCCATGATGCCCAGGTCGCCGGTGCGCAGGAAGCCGTCCTCGGTGAAGGCGTTGGCGGATGCCTCCGGATTCTTGAAGTAGCCGATGGTGATGTTCTCGCCCTTGGCCTGGATCTCGCCGGCGATGTGCTGGGGATCCTCGGAGTCGATACGGACGGTGGCGCAGTCCACGGGCTTGCCGCAGGAGCCGGGCACATACTTGGTCCAGTGCTCATAGGCCAGCAGCGGGCAGGCCTCGGTCATGCCGTAACCGACCAGGTAAGGGAACTTGATCTTCTTGAAGATGCGTTCGACCTCCGGGTTGAGGGCGGCGCCGCCCATGATGAACTCCTGCACATTGCCGCCGAAGGCCTGCACAAGCCCGTCCTTGACCTTCTTGTAGATGATCTGGTTGAGGCCGGGGACCTTGAGGAGGAACTTGACGGCGGGTTTGTCGAGGGTGGGCTTGATCTTGGACTTGTAGATCTTCTCCATCACGAGGGGGACCGTGACGAGCAGGTAGGGCTTGACCTCAGCGAAAGCCTTCAGGAGCGTGGCCGGGGTCGGGGCCTTGCCGAGCCAATAGATGGCCGTGCCGTTGCAGAGCGGATAGATGAACTCGATCACGAGGCCGTACATGTGGGCCATCGGGAGCATGGAGACCATCTTGTCGCCGGCGGGAACGTGGCGCTGGCTGAAGTCGACGATGGAGCTGAAGTTGCGGTAGACGAGCATCACGCCCTTCGGGTCTCCGGTGGAACCGGAAGTGTAGTTGATGGTGGACAAATCGTCCCAATTGTCGGTCGGGAAGACGACGTCGTCAGGGCCGTAGCCCTGGGGCCACTTCTTTGCGAACATTTCTTCCATCAGCGCATAGTCAGCGCGGATTTCGTCACTGGCCGCATAGAGCAGGCTCCAGGTGTCCACGTCGACGGCGAACTTGAGGTCCGGCATCTTGGCGAGGTCCATCTGCTTGAACTTGTCTTCGTTGGTGAAGAGGCCGATGCTCTCGGAGTGGTTCACCAGGAAGGAGGCGTTCTCGGGGGTGAAGTCGGCCAGGAGCGGCACGATCACGGTCTCGTAGGTATTGACGGCCAGGTAGGCCATGCCCCAGCATGCGCCGTTGCGGGCGTACAGGGCGATCTTCTCGCCCTTCTTGATGCCGAGCTTGTCGAAGACAAGGTGGAATTTCTCAATCTGGGTGGCCATCTGGCCATAAGTGTAAGACACGCCGCCGAGGGTGTTGAGGGCGGCTTTGTCCCAGTACTTTCGCGTTGCGTTCTGAAGACGTTCCAGGTAGTGAGGATATTTCTCCATGATGAATGGTTTTGGTTTTCTGTTAGTAAATCATGCAAATTTATATCCCTGCCGGAGTTTTTGCAAAGGCGTGCGTGCGTATGTGGCGAATTATTCCGATATTTGGGGCGAAATTATTTTATATGTGGTGAATATGGAGCAGAAAAAACCGATTGTGGCGCTGATCTACGACTATGACGGGACGCTCTCCCCGGGCAACATGCAGGAGTTCGGTTTCATCCAGGCTGTCGGCAAGACCGCCGACGAGTTCTGGCGGATGAGCGACAGCATAGCCATCGGCCAGGACGCCTCCAACGTCCTTTCCTACATGAAGTTGATGTTCGACGAGGCGCGCAGGAACGGGATTACCCTCCGCCAGGAGGATTTCCGGCGTTTCGGACAGGACATCCAGTTGTTCGAAGGGGTCCGGGAATGGTTCCGGCTCATCAACGAATACGGCCGCAAGCACGGGGTCCGCATCGAGCACTACATCAATTCCTCCGGCCTCAAGGAGATCATCGAGGGCAGCCCGATCGCCCACGAATTCAAGCATATCTTCGCCGGCACCTTCATCTACGACGACAAAGGCGAGGCGCAGTGGCCGGGCATAGCCGTGGATTACACTGCCAAGACGCAGTTCCTCTTCAAGATCAGCAAGGGCATCTTCAGCGCCCGTGACAACAAGCAGGTCAACTCCTCGATGGCCGAGGACAAGAAACGCATCCCGTTCACGAACATGATCTATTTCGGCGACGGCGACACCGACGTCCCCTGCATGAAGATCGTCGGGATGTTCGGCGGCCACTCGATCGCGGTCTACGACCCCCAGAACGAGCACAAGCACGCCACGGCGGCGAAGCTCAAGCGCCAGGGGCGCGTCGCGTTCGCCGTCCCGGCCGTCTACACCAAGGACGGCGCCGCCTACCGGGTTGTCACGGCCATCATCGACAAAATAAAAGCCGACTGGGTTCTCAGCCGGCTTTCGAAGTAAGCAGGATCAGGACTATTTCTTGTCCTCAGTCTCGCTGGTCCGGCGCGGGCCGAAGTTGACCGAGGAAACACCCTTCCCGGCCTGGTTGAACTCGTAGTCGTTGCCCGGGAGGATGGCATTCAGCAGGATGCCCACCAGGGCTGCGACGGCAAGGCCGCTCAGCGAGGTGAAGCCGATGCTGATGGCGTCGTTCGCACCGTACTTGATACCGATCGCAAGCACCAGGATGAGCGCCGCGATGAACAGGTTGCGCGAATGCGTGAAGTCCACCTGGTTCTCGACGATGTTGCGCACACCCACGGCGGAGATCATACCGTAGAGCACCAGCGACACGCCGCCGATGGTGGCGGCCGGCATGGCGCCGATCAGGGCGGAGAACTTCGGGCAGAACGAGAGCAGGATGGCGAAGCAGGCGGCGATACGGATCACGCGCGGGTCGAAGACCTTGGTGATGTTGAGCACGCCGGTGTTCTCGCCGTAGGTCGTGTTCGCAGGGGCGCCGAACAGGGAGGCGATGGCGGTAGCGAGACCGTCACCCATCAGGGTACGGTGCAGACCCGGATCCTCCAGATAGTTGATGTCCGTCGTGGAGGAGATGGCGCACATATCGCCGATATGCTCGACCATCGTGGCGAGCGAGATCGGCAGGATGGCGATGATGGCGGCGACGACCAGGCCCCAGTCAGGGTTCTGGAAGACGGCGAACGCCGTGTTCTTCCAGGTGAACGGCAGGCCGACCCAGGCGGCTTCCTTCACCCCCGAGAAGTCCACCTGGCCGAAGCAGGCAGCCACGATGTAGGAGCCGAGCACACCCAGCAGGATCGGGACGATCTTGATCATGCCCTTGCCGAAGATGTTGCAGATGATGATGATCACCACGGCCACGAGGGCCAGCCACCAGTTCTGGCTGCAGTTCTGGATGGCGGAACCGGACAGTGTCAGACCGATGGCGATGATGATCGGACCCGTCACGATCGGCGGGAAATAACGCATCACCCGCTTGGGACCGAACGCGGCGAACAGGCCCGCCAGCACGAAATACATCAGGCCGGCGAAGAACACGCCGATGCATGCATACGGGAGGGATGTCGCAAGGTCGAGCCCCTTCTCGGCGCCCATCTGCGTCACGGCGGCATATCCGCCCAGGAAGGCGAAGGAAGAGCCGAGGAAGGCGGGCACCTTGAACTTGGTCAGGACATGGAAGAGCAGGGTGCCGATACCCGCGAAGAGGAGGGTCGCAGAGACGGACAGCCCGGTGATCACCGGGACGAGTACGGTGGCCCCGAACATCGCGAAGAGGTGCTGGAGCCCCAGGACAGTCATCTTGCCCGCACCGAGCGGCCGGGCATCATAGATGGGTTGGACTTTTTGTGCTTCTGCCATAGTGCTATTGTGATTGGATTATTCCCACTCGATCGTGCCCGTCGGCTTCGGCGTGAGGTCGTACAGCACGCGGTTGACGCCCGGGACTTCCGTAATGATGCGCTGCGTAATGTGGTGCAGCAGCTTGTAAGGGATCTCTTCGATGGTGGCGGTCATGGCATCGCGGGTGTTCACGGCACGGATGATGACCGGCCAGTCCCAGCTGCGCTTGTTGTCCTTCACACCGGTCGACTTGTAGTCGGGCACGATGGTGAAATACTGCCAGACCTTGCCTTCCAGGCCGTTCTTGGCAAACTCCTCGCGGAGGATGGCATCGCTCTCGCGCAGGGCCTCCAGGCGGTCGCGCGTGATGGCGCCGGTGCAACGGACACCCAGGCCGGGACCCGGGAACGGCTGGCGGAAGACCATGTTGTCGGGCAGGCCCAGCTCCTTGCCGACCACGCGGACCTCGTCCTTGAAGAGCAACTTGATGGGCTCGACGAGCTCGAACTGAAGGTCCTCGGGCAGGCCGCCCACGTTGTGGTGGGACTTGACGGGACCGGACTCGACGATGTCGGGATAGATCGTCCCCTGGGCCAGGAAGCTGATGCCCTCCAGTTTGCGGGCCTCTTCTTCGAACACGCGGATGAACTCCGCACCGATGATCTTGCGCTTCTGCTCAGGATCGGCCACGCCGGCCAGCTTGTCAAGGAAGCGGTCCACGGCGTCCACATACACCAGGTTGGCGCCCAGCTCATCGCGGAACACGCGCACCACTTGCTCGGCCTCGCCCTTGCGGAGGAGTCCGTGATTGACGTGGACGGAGACCAGCTGCTTGCCGACCGCCTTGATGAGCAGCGCGGCCACCACCGACGAGTCCACGCCGCCCGACAGGGCCAGCAGGACCTTCTTGTCGCCGATCTGGGCGCGGAGTTCCCTGATTTGTTCTTCGATGAATACCCGGGCCAGTTCGGGCGTGGTGATGCGCTCCATCGTTGCGGGGCGGACGTTACCTGTTGTCATAATATATTCAATACTAATGCGTTAATAATTCTTTTGCCTATTCCCACTCGATCGTTGCCGGGGGTTTGGAGGAGATATCGTAGACGACGCGGTTCACCCCGCGGACCTTGTTGATGATCTCGTTGCTCACATCCGCGAGGAAGTCGTAGGGGAAGTGGAACCAGTCGGCCGTCATCGCGTCGGTGGACACGACGGCGCGCAGGGCCACGGGACATTCGTAGGTCCGTTCGTCGCCCATCACGCCCACGCTGCGCACGGGCAGCAGGACCACACCGGCCTGCCAGATGGCATCGTACAGGTTCGTGGCCATCAGGCACGGGTCGGAGGCGCTCCGGAATCCCATCCCGGTGCAGTCATACGCGCGGAGGGCCCGGATGAAGATGTCGTCCGCATCACGCAGGACCCGGAGTTTGTCCTCCGTGACCTCGCCCAGGATGCGGACCGCAAGCGACGGACCCGGGAAAGGATGGCGTCCGATCAGTTCCTCCTTGATGCCGAGGGCGCGGCCCACGCGGCGCACCTCGTCCTTGAAAAGCATGCGGAGCGGCTCCACGATCCGGAGGTTCATCTCCTCCGGCAGGCCGCCCACGTTGTGGTGCGACTTGATCTTGGAAGCGATGCCCGGGATGCCGGCGGATTCGATCACGTCGGGATAGATGGTGCCCTGCGCCAGCCAGCGTGCGCCCTCGATCCCCCGGGCGTAACGATCGAAGGTCTCGACGAAGAGGCGGCCGATGACCTTGCGCTTGGCTTCCGGTTCCGTGACGCCCGCGAGGGCGTCGAGAAACGCGCGTGAAGCGTCCGCACCGATGACGTTGAGCCCCATGTCCTGATAGGACGCCAGCACGGACGTGTATTCATCCTTTCGGAGCAGGCCGTTGTTGACGAAAATGCACGTCAGGTTGCGGCCGATGGCCTTGTGCAGCAGCACGCCGGCGACGGTCGAGTCCACGCCCCCGCTCAGCCCGAGGATGACCTTGTCATCCCCGATCCTGGCACGCAGGTCGGACACCGTCGTCTCGACGAAAGAGTCCGGCGTCCAGTCGCCGGGGCATCCGCAGATGTCCAGGGCGAAATTGGCGAGGATCTTCGCCCCCTCCTCGGTGTGGAACACCTCCGGGTGGAACTGCACCGCGTAGGTCTGTTCGCCCGCGAACTGATAGGCGGCGTTGGGCACGTCCTGCGTGGAGGCGATCACCTCGGCACCGGCCGGAAGCCGGGAGATGGTGTCGCCGTGCGACATCCAGACCTGGCTGTGTGGGCTGACGCCGCGCATCAGCGGGGAATCCGGACGGACGACATACAGCATGGCGCGGCCGTACTCGCGCGCCAGGGAGCCTTCCACTATCCCGCCGCATTTCCAGGCGAGGTACTGGGCGCCGTAGCAGATGCCCAGCAGCGGGAGCCGGCCCTTGAACGGGGACAGGTCTACCTGCGGGGCGTTCGCATCCCGGACCGAACAGGGACTTCCGGACAGGATGATGCCCCTGACGTCACCGTCAAGGGCAGGGACCTTGTTGAAGGGAAATATCTCGCAATACACGTTCAGCTCCCGCAGGCGCCGGCCGATCAGCTGGGTCACCTGGGAGCCGAAATCGAGGATCACGATCCTATTCACCGCGGGAATAGTTAGGGGTTTCCTTGGTGATGGTGATGTCGTGCGGGTGGCTCTCCGCCATGCCGCTGGCCGTGACGCGGGTGAATTTCGCGGACTTGAGGGCCTGCAGGTCGCGGGCACCGCAGTAGCCCATACCGGAGCGCAAGCCGCCGACGAGCTGGTAGACCGTCTCGGCAAGCGTGCCCTTGTACGGGACGCGGCCGACGATCCCCTCCGGGACGAGCTTCTTGAGCTCGACCTTGTCGTCCTGGAAGTAGCGGTCCTTGGAGCCGGCCGCCATCGCGTCGATGGAACCCATGCCGCGGTAAGCCTTGAACTTGCGGCCGCTGTAGATGATGGTCTCTCCCGGGGACTCCTCCGTGCCGGCGAACATCGAGCCGCACATCACGGAGTCACCCCCGGCCGCGAGGGCCTTGACGATGTCGCCGGAGTAGCGCAGGCCGCCGTCGGCGATCAGGGTCACATCCGTGCCCTTGAGGGCCTGGGAAGCGTTGTAGATGGCGCTCAGCTGCGGCACGCCCACACCGGCGACGATGCGCGTGGTGCAGATGGAGCCGGGGCCGATGCCTACCTTGACGCCGTCGGCGCCGGCCCGGACAAGGTCGCGGGCGGCCTCTTCCGTGGCGACGTTGCCCACCACCGCGTCCAGGGACGGGAAGGCGGACTTGACCTTCTTCAGCAGTTCGATCACGCCGCGGCTGTGGCCGTGGGCGGAGTCGAGCACGACGGCATCCACGCCCTCGGCGTAGAGCGCGGCCACGCGGTCGAGGGCATCCGGCGTGATGCCGATGCCGGCCGCGACGCGCAGGCGCCCCTTGGCGTCCTTGCAGGCCTCGGGATGCAGGCGCTCCTTGATCAGGTCCTTGTAGGTGATCAGGCCCACGATATGGCCCTTGGCGTCCACGACGGGAAGCTTCTCGACCTTGTATTTCTGCAGGACGGACTTGACGTATTCGCGGTCGGTACGAGTGTCGGGGATGGTCACCAGCCCTTCGGCCGTCATCACGTCGCGCACGAGTGCGTCGCGGTCCTCCAGGAAGCGGACGTCGCGGTTGGTCACGATGCCGACGAGGTGTCGCTCGCCGTCCGTCACGGGGATGCCGCCGATGTGGAATTCGCCCATCAGCTGGAGGGCCTCCCCTACCGTCTGGTCCTGGTTGATCGTCACCGGGTCGCTGATCATGCCGTTCTCGGAGCGCTTGACCTTGCGGACCTCGGCGGCCTGTGCGGCGATGCCCATATTCTTATGAATCACGCCGATGCCTCCTTCCCTTGCCAGGGCGATGGCCATCGGCGCTTCGGTGACGGTGTCCATGGCGGCGGACACGATCGGGATGTTCAGGGTGATGTTGCGGGAGAAACGGGTCTGCAGCGACACTTCCCGCGGCAGGACTTCGGAGTACGCCGGAATCAGGAGTACATCGTCAAAAGTCAAGCCTTCCAGGGCGATTCTTTCATCAATAAAGGACATAGACGGAGGGGCTTTTATTTGACTGACAAATTTAGCGAAAAATGCCTCCCGTCGCAAAAAAAGTTATCAACAATTTTCTGTCAAAAAGTCAGGCGGAAGGCTGCTGCCGCGCCTCGTCGGCCTTGCGCTTCCTGTACAGCTGCCAGGTATTATAGACGTTGTGCCAGATTGAGTAGAAACCACCGGCGACAGAGACGACGGGCGAAAGGAATGTGTAACCCATCCAGATGCCGAAGACGGTGTTCTTCTGGCCGAGGGCCTGGCCTGCGGAAATGGGACACTGGTAGCGGCGGCCGATGCGGCGGCCCAGCCAGAACTGCAGCACGCAGGCAAGCAGCGAGGCGATGCCGGTCTCCCAGAGCACGGAGACGCCGGACTCGTTCTGGACGATGGCGCGGGTGCTCATCAGGATGGCGAGCGTCAGCGAGACCGCCCAGATATAGAAGGACAAGCCCGTATACTTCAGCAGCCAGGCATGGACCCCGGGGAGCAGGTAACGGACCAGCCAGGCCAGCAGGGCGGGCAGGATCAGCAGCGGGAAGACCTTGGCGAGGATCGCGGCGAAAGCCTCGCCGAAACTCAACCCTTCCATCGGGTGGATCAGCGGGACCATCAGCGGCACCAGCACGGCCACCGCCAGGTTGATCACCACCGTATAGGTCACGACGCCGGCCATGTTGCCGCCCAGCTTTCCGGTCACGACCGCGCAGGCCGTGGCCGTAGGGCAGATCAGGCAGAGCATCGCCGCTTCAATCCCGTAGTAGAAGGAGATCTGCGGGACGAACACCAGCAACAGGGCCAGCGCCACGAAAGACAGGCACTGGAAGAGCAGCAGCCAGAGCATCCACTTGTGCGGGCGCATCTGCCGCGGCTCGATCTTGACGAAACTCAGGAAGAGCATGGCGAAGAGCAGCAGCGGCTGCACCTTCTTCACGATGCGTTCCAGGACCGGTCCCGCGGGATGCAGGGCCGGGATGGCATGATAGACCAGATACAGGGAGGCGCCCACGATCATACCGATGATGAGCGCCCAGTCCCTGAGGAATTTAGCAAAGGTGTAGCGGTACTCCCCCATCACGCATTCTCCACGCGGGCCAGGAAGCACTCGACCGTATTCTCCATCAGCATCGCGATGGTCATCGGTCCCACGCCGCCGGGCACGGGCGTGATCCAGGAGGCCTGCTGGCGGGCGCCGACGAAGTCCACGTCGCCACAGAGTTTCCCCGCCGCATTGCGGTTCATGCCGACGTCGATCACGACGGCCCCGGGCTTCACCATGTCGCCCGTGACCACATTCTCGCGGCCCACGGCCACGACGAGCACGTCGGCCTGCAGCGTGACGCTCCTGAGGTCCTTCGTGCGCGAATGCGCGATGATCACCGTGGCGTTGCGGTCCAGCAGGAGCTTCGCCACGGGCTTGCCGACGATGTTGCTGCGGCCCACGACCACGGCGGTCTTGCCGCAGAGGTCGATCCCGCTCTCGTCAATCAGGCGCAGGATACCCTTCGGCGTGCAGGGCACGCTGCAGCGGCGTCCCAGCCACAGGTCGCCCACGTTGAGTACGTGGAATCCATCCACGTCTTTCTCCTTGGCGATGGCGTCGATCACGCGCGCTTCATCAATCTGCTTCGGCAACGGCAGCTGGACGAGGATCCCGTCCACCTCCGGGTCGCGGTTGAGCGTATCGATCATCTGCAGCAGGGCCTCCTCGGTGGCATCCTCCGCCATCGTGATCAGGCGGGAATTCATCCCCACGTAGATCGCGGACTTGACCTTGTTGCGCACGTACACCTGGCTGGCAGGGTTGTTCCCGACGATGATCACAGCCAGCGACGGTTTGCGGCCGTAGGTAACCTCCAGCCGGGAGACGCGCTCCTTCAGTTCCTCCTTGATGCGGTCGGAGAGGGCTTTGCCGTCCAGGATCCGGCCGTCCAAAGCCACGTGGGCGATGTCCCTCCGGTAGAACAGTGCGTCACAGGAGATCCTGGCGACCTCCGCATAGACCTTGCGCTGCGCCGTGCGGATGTCCGGTCCTTCAGCAATCACCATCAGGACGCGCCCGCCGTTGGTCAGGAGCCTGCCGCCCTCGGACTTGGTGCCCATGTGATAGACCCTGGCGTCGAGGGCCTCGACGCCGCGGATCTCGGCACCTTTCGGATAAGAACCGGGATAGCCCTTGGATGCCAGCACGACACCGAGCGTCACGGCATCGCGCCAGACGGGCTGCGCCGTCGCGCGGCCGGTGGCCACGGCCTCGAAGATATCGTAGATGTCGCTCTCGAGCAGCGGAAGGACCACCTCGGTCTCGGGGTCGCCGAAACGGGCGTTGAATTCGATGACCTTGACCCCGTCCGGGGTCTTCATCAGGCCGCCGTAGAGCACACCGGAGAGCGGGCAGCCCTCGGCGCACATGGCCTTGGCAGTGGTCTCCAGGATGTTCTTCAGGGCGAAGCTGCGGTCCTCCTCCGTGATGAACGGGAGGCCCGTGTAGGCGCCCATACCGCCCGTATTGGGACCCTTGTCGCCGTCGAAGGCACGCTTGTGGTCCTGGGCGAGCGGCATCGGATAGACCCGATCCCCGTCCACGAAAGCCATGAAGGAGAATTCGGGGCCGGTGAGGAAGTCTTCCACGACCACGCGGCCCTTGCCGAAGGCCTCGTCCAGCAGCATGCTGCGCAGGGCGGCCTCGGCCTCCTCCGGCTTCGCGGCGATCACGACGCCCTTGCCGGCGGCCAGGCCGTCGTACTTCAGCACGGCCGGGAAGGGCCGGGCGTTGACGTAATCCAGTGCTTCCTGGAAGTCGTCGAAACTGCGGTAGCCGGCCGTGGGGACGCCGTATTTCTCCATCAGGACCTTGGCGAACTCCTTGCTGCTCTCGATGCGGGTGGCAGCCTGCGTATGGCCGAAGATCCGGAGCCCCGCGGCGCGGAAGGCATCCACGATGCCGACCGACAGGGCCGCCTCCGGTCCCACGACCGTGAGGTCGATCCCCTGCTCCTGCGCGAACTTCAGCAGTCCCTTCACGTCGGTGTCCTTCAGGGGCACGTTCTCCGCCTGGAGGGCGGTGCCGGCGTTGCCGGGCGCGCAATAGATCTTCGCGACCTGCGGAGAGCGGCTGAGCGCATCCACGATGGCGTGGCAGCGTCCGCCGCCGCCCACAACGAGTACTTTCTTATCCTGGGCCATGGTCTGCTAGTGCTTGAAGTGTCTGATTCCGGTGAAGAGCATCGTGATGCCGAGCTCGTCGGCCTTGGCGATGGCATCCGCGTCACGGATGCTGCCGCCCGGCTGGACGATCGCGCTCACGCCGTACTTAGCGGCCAGCGCCACGGTATCGTCGAAGGGCAGGAAGCCGTCGGAGGCGAGGATGAGTCCCTCGGCGAAGCCGGCTGCGCGGGCCTCGTTGAGGGCGATCTCAGCCGAGCCGACACGGTTGGTCTGGCCTGCACCTACGCCGATGGTATGGCCGTCACGCACCACGGCGATGGCGTTGGACTTGACATGCTTGACGATGCGCCAGCCGAAGTCGAGGTCGGCCATCTGGGCCGCCGTCGGGCGGACCTTCGTCACGCACATCTCAGGGGTCACGGTCTCCACCGCAGTATCGAGGCTCTGGGCGAGCATGCCGCCGTTGACGCCGACATACTGCATGGGGGCCTGCGCCTCCGGGGCCATCGGCACCTCCAGCACGCGGAGATTCTTCTTGGCGGAAAGGATCTCCAGCGCCTCCGGGCTGAAGGACGGGGCGATCACGATCTCGAGGAAGATGGGCTTCATCCCGCGCGCCACCTCGGCGGTGAGCTCGCGGTTCACGCCCACGATGCCCCCGTAGATGCTGACCTTGTCAGCCTCGTAGGCGGCCTGCCAGGCCTCTTCGATGGTCGCGCCCACGGCTGCGCCGCAGGGGTTCATGTGCTTGAGGGCCACGCAGAACGGCTGGTCCGCGAAGTCGCGGAGGACGTTGAGTGCGGCGTTGGCGTCCTGGATATTGTTGTAGGACAGCTCCTTGCCCTGGATCTGGCGGGCAAAGGCCAGCGAATACGGCGCCGGCTCCATCGCGGCATAGAACTTCGCAGCCTGGTGGGGGTTCTCCCCGTAGCGCAGCGGCTGTTTGAGGTCATACTCGAGGAAGAGCTTCTCGTTCAGTCCGGCCTGGGCGCGCATGTAGGTGGCGATGCACATGTCGTATTCGGCCGTGTGGGTATAGGCCTTGGCGGAGAGCTTCAGGCGCGTCGCGTCCGAGGTCTTGCCGTTCTCGCGGAGCTCGGCGAGCACCGTGTCGTAGTCGGCGGGGTCGCAGACGATGGTCACGTCGCGCCAGTTCTTGGCGGCGCTGCGCACCATCGACGGACCGCCGATGTCGATGTTCTCGATGGCATCGGCCATCGTGACCCCTTCCTTGGCGATGGTCTGGCGGAAAGGATAGAGGTTGACGCAGACCAGGTCGATGGTCCCGATCCCCTGCTGCGCCAGGGTCTCCATGTGCTCCGGCAGTTCGCGGCGCGCGAGGATGCCGCCGTGCACCTTGGGGTGCAGGGTCTTCACGCGGCCGTCGAGGATCTCCGGGAATCCCGTCACTTCGCTGATGCCCACGGTCTTCACGCCGCTGCTCTCCAGCAGTTTCTGCGTACCGCCCGTGGCGATGATGGTCCATCCCAGTTCAATCAAGCCCTGCACGAACGGCACGAGCCCCGTCTTGTCACTTACACTAACTAACGCCCTCATGGATTCTTCAATAACTTTTGTATGGTTTCAATATAGAGTGCATGTTCTATCTTCTGGCCGATCCGGTGGACCTCCGCCGGGTCGTCCCCGTCGTATTCGAACGCCCGCTGCGCGATGATCCGGCCGCCGTCCAGGTCGGCGTTCACCCAATGGATGGTGATGCCGTAAACCTTGACGCCGTAGGCCACCGCATCCTCCACGGCGTGTGCCCCCTTGAAGGCGGGCAGCAGGGATGGATGGATGTTGATGATGCGTCCGCCGTAGGCGTCCAGCAGCACGTCGGAGATGATGCGCATGTAGCCGGCCAGGCACACGAGGTCGATCCCCGCGGCGTCCATCCGGCGGATGACTTCACGCTCGAATTCGGCCTTGGAGCCGAACGACTTGGGCGAAGCCACGAAGGCCGGAACACCGAAACGCTCCGCCCGAGCCACGACGGGCGCGCCCGGCTTGTCGCAGACCATCAGGGCCACCTCCGCGTCCAGGCGCCCGTCGGCGCAGGCCTGGGCGATGGCTTCGAAGTTGGTACCGGATCCGCTGGCGAAAACCGCTAGCCGTTTTTTCATTTCAGGATGAGGTTCAGCCCCGGCTGGTCCGTAACCTTGCCGATGACGAATGCCTTCTCACCGTGCTTGGCCAGGACCTTGATCGCCTCCTCAGCCTCGGACGGATCGAGCACGAGGACCATGCCCACGCCCATGTTGAAGATGTTGAACATCTCGCGGTGCGGCACGCCGCCCCACTTCTCCAGCATCTTGAAGACCACGGGGATCTCCCAGGTACCCTCGCAGATCTCGAGGCCCTGGCCGTCCTGCAGGACGCGCGGGATGTTCTCGTCGAAACCGCCGCCGGTGATGTGCGCCACACCGTGCACGTCGCAGTGACGGAAGACATCCATCACCTGCTTGACATAAATCTTGGTCGGGGTCAGCAGGACCTCGCCGAGCTTCCGTCCGTCAAACTCAGGGACGCGGTCGGAATAGAAGTGACGGCCGTCGGAGACGATCTTGCGCACGAGGCTAAAGCCGTTGGCGTGTACGCCGCTGGAAGCGATGCCCACCAGCACGTCACCTACCTTGGTCTTGGCTCCGTCGATCAGCTTGCTCTTCTCCACGACGCCCACTGCGGCACCGGCCAGGTCGTACTCATCCTTGTCGTACATGCCCGGCATCTCCGCGGTCTCGCCGCCCACCAGGGCGCAGCCGGCCTGGCGGCAGCCCTCGGCGACGCCCTTCACGATGGCCTCAACCTTCTCGGGAACGTTGTGGCCAAGGGCCACGTAGTCCAGGAAGAAGATCGGCTCGGCGCCCTGGGCGAGCACGTCATTGACACACATGGCCACGACATCGATACCGACGGTGTCGTGCTTGTCCAGTGCGAAGGCGATCTTGAGTTTCGTGCCCACGCCGTCGGTACTGCTCACCAGGACCGGCTCCTTGTAATCCAGCGAGGACAGGTCGAACATCCCGCCGAAAGCGCCGATGTTGCCCATCGTACCCTTGCGGGCCGTGGAAGCGACATGTTGTTTGATGCGACGGACCACCTCGTAGCCCGCTTCCAGGTTGACACCTGCTTTTTCGTAAGAATTAGCCATGACTATAAATTTGATTAATCGTTTTCTACCATTTCTTCATACAGGAGTGTCGGATACTCGCCCGTGAAACAGGCCTGGCAGGGGTCTGCACAGCCGAAACAGGAGTCCCGCGTGGACTCCGGGCTGAGGTAGCCCAGCGAGTCGGCGCCGATGGCCTGCCGCGCCTGTTCGAGGGTCCGGTGCGAACAGAGCAGCTCCTCCGGGGTGGAGGTATCCACGCCATAGTGGCAGGTGAAGCGCATCATCGGGCTGGCGATGCGCACGTGCACCTCCTTGGCACCGGCCTCTCGCAGCAACTTCACGATCTTGAGCGAGGTCGTGCCGCGCACGATGGAGTCGTCCACCAGAACGATGCGCTTGTCCTTGACGATGCTGCGCACCGGAGACAGCTTCATCTTCACGCCCATCTCGCGGACCGACTGCACGGGCTCGATGAAGGTCCGTCCCACGTATTTGTGCTTGACCAGGCCCATCTCATAGGGGATGCCGCTCTCTTCGGCGAAGCCCATCGCGGCGCTGAGGCTGGACTCGGGCACGCCCACGACCATGTCCGCCTCGACCGGGTTCTCCCGGTACAGACGACGGCCCGCTTCCTTGCGGTAGGCGTGGACGTTGCAGCCGTCGATGTCGCTGTCGGGCCGGGCGAAATAAATATACTCCATCGCGCACATCCGGTGGCGGTTGAACTGGGAGTAGAGCGTGCTCCGGATGCCGTGGTGGTCCAGGGAGACGATCTCTCCGGGGGTCACGTCGCGGATGAACTCGGCACCCATGATCTCGAAGGCGCAGGATTCGCTGCTCACCACATATCCGCCTTCCGGCATCCGGCCGAGGCAGAGCGGCTTGATGCCGTATTTGTCGCGGCAGGCGTAGATGCGGTTCCGGGTCATGATCACGAAGGTGAAACCGCCTTCGACCATGTTGAGTGCCTTGACGATCTTGCCGATACGGTCCTCCTTGGGGCCCTTCTTGATCAGGTGGGCGACCAGTTCGCTGTCGGTGTTGGTCTGGAAGATGGATCCGTGGCGCTCCAGGTATTCCGACACCTGGCGGGCATTGACGAGGTTGCCTTCGCCGGCGATGGCGAAGTCGCCGGACTGGTGGCGGAAGAACAGCGGCTCCACATTGTGCAGGCCGCCCTTGGAGGCATTGGCGTACTTGACGCTGCCGATACCCATGGTACCGGGCAGATGGTCCAGTTCGCCGTTGGTGAAGATCTCACTCAGCAGGCCCTGGCCCCTGTATTCGTGCGGGAATCCCTTCTGGTCGAAGGTGATGATGCCGCCGCCTTCCTGTCCGCGGTGCTGCAGGTTGTGCAGTCCGTAATAAATAGAGGTCGATGCGCGAGGCACGCCATAAACAGCCAGAACTCCCATATTACAGCGTCTTGATTACCTCGTTCAACCGGTTCAGCACATTGGTATAGTTCTCCACCACGCGGCTCAGGTCCAGCCGGAAGCGGTCCTTGTCCATCCGCTCCCCCGTGGCCTCGTCCCAGAGGCGGCAGGTGTCCGGACTGATCTCGTCGGAGATGATGATGGTCCCCGTGTCGGACGCGCGTCCGAACTCGATCTTCATGTCCACCAGCTCGATGCCGGCCTTGTGGAAAAGCGGCTTGAGGAGGTCGTTCACCCGGCGGGCGACGTTGTACATCCAGTCCAGCTCCTGGTACGTGGCCAGGCCCAGGGCGACGGCATGGTCGCGGTTGATGAACGGATCCTCCAGTTCGTCGTTGTTGTAGCGCAGGTCCACGATGGTGTTGGCGTGGCGGAAGCCTTCCTCCACGCCCAGGCGGGCGGCCAGCGAACCGGCGATGCGGTTGTGCACGACCACCTGCAGGGGGATGATCTCGATCTTGCGGCAGAGCTGTTCCTTCTCGCCGAGAAGCTCGATGAAGTGGGTCTCCACCCCGTTCTGGTTGAGATAGTCCAGCAGGATGGCGGAGATCTGGTTGTCAAGCGCGCCCTTGCCCTTGAAACGGGCCCGCTTGACATTGTTGTAGGCCACCGTTACGTCCTTGTAACGGAAGATCACCTGGTCGGGGTTGTCGGTCGCAAAGACTTGCTTCTCGTTACCCTCGAAGATAAGCGGTCCTTTGGTCATCGTTATTGGTTTTTCTTAAAGTAATACACTGCATTGTCAAAGAGCGGCTGGTAAAGTTCCTCCTCGATGTTCTTGAAGAGGCCGGGCTCCCAGCGCTCGGTGTGTCCCATCTTGCCGAGGATCTGGCCATCCGGGCTGATGATGCCCTCAATGGCGTAGTAGGATCCGTTGGGGTTGTAGGGGGCCTCCATCGTCACCTCCTCGGCGAAGGGATCGACGTACTGGAAGGCCACCTGGCCGTTGGTGAAGAGCTCCTTCGCCAGGTCTTCGGACACCATGAACTTGCCCTCGCCGTGGCTGACCGCAATGGTATGCAGGTCGCCCACGGACATGCCCGCGAGCCAGGGCGAGCGGGTCGTGGAGACGCGCGTCGTCGCCATCTGGGAGACGTGGCGGTTGATGTCGTTGCGGAAGAGGGTCGGGGAATCTTTCGTGACCCGGCCCAGGCGGCCGTACGGCAGCAGGCCGCTCTTGACGAGCGCCTGGAAGCCGTTGCAGATGCCGAGGATCAGTCCGCCGCGGTCCAGCAGGCCGTGGATGGATTCGGCTACACGCTTGTTATTGAGGACGTTGGCAATGAACTTGCCACTGCCGTCCGGTTCGTCGCCGGCGGAGAAACCGCCCGCGAGCATCAGGATCTGGCAGCCTTCGATGGCATGTGCCATCTCATCGATAGACTGGAGTACATCCGCGCCCGTGAGGTTGCGGAACACGCCGAACTCCACCTCGGCGCCGGCCCGGCGGAAAGCCTTGGCGGTGTCATAGTCGCAGTTCGTGCCCGGGAAGACGGGGATGTAGACAAGAGGCTTGTCAACGGGAGCGCCTTTCCAGTACGGAGCTACATATTTCCCTTCCGGTTTGATGCCGCTGAGCATCTTCCGGTGTACCGCCTCCACCTTCGGAGGATATACTTTCGCGTACTTGCCGGCGTTGGCCTCAAGCAGGCGGTCGATGCTGATACGCTCGCCGCAGATCCGCAGCAGGCCGTCCTCGCCGTCGGTCACCTCGCCGAGCAGCACGGCCTGCGGGAAATCCAGCGCCGACTCGGCCTCCACCAGGATGGAGCCGTAGCCGAGGTCGAAGAGTTCGCGTTCGCTGAGCTTGACATTGACGCCGAACAGGTTGCCGAAGGCCATCTTGGCAAGGCCCTCGGCCACGCCGCCGCGGCCCAGCGCCCAGGCGGAGACGATGCTGCCGGCCGCGATCTGCGCGTGGACATAGTCCCAGTTGCCCTTCAGCTGCGCCGTGTCGGGCATCCGGTTGGGCAGCGGGGTATGCTTGATGAGGTAGAGCTTGTTGCCTTCCCACTTCAGCTCCGGGGAGATGACGCGGGAGGCCTCCACCGTCGTGATGCCGAAGGCGATCAGGGTCGGAGGGACGCTGATGTGCTCGAAGGTGCCGCTCATCGAGTCCTTGCCGCCGATGGACGGCAGGCCGAAGGAGAGCTGCATCTTGAGCGCGCCGAGCAGCGCGGAGAGGGGCTTGCCCCAGCTGTGCGGGTCGGCGGTCATCCGCTCGAAGTATTCCTGGTAGGAGAAACGCATCCCGGACCAGTCGCCGCCGGCCGCGACCACCTTGGCGCAGGCGTCGACCACGGCGTATGCAGCACCATGGTAGGGGCTCCAGGAGGACAGGTAGGGATCGTAGCCGAAGGCCATCATGCTGGCGGTGTCGGTATAGCCGTCCGCCGGAAGCTTCTGCACGGACACCTGGGTCTCCGTGGCCTGAAGGGCGCCGCCGTAGGGCATCAGCACCGTGGAGCGGCCGATCGAAGCGTCGAACATCTCCACGAGGCCCTTCTGGGAGGCCACGTTGGGGTCGGACAGGGTCGCGACCATCTTTTCTTTCAAGGTGGCGCCCGCCGGCTCGCGGCGGAACGGGTCCACGTCCTCGATGGTCCCGACGGCGGCCTTGGCGTAGTGCTTCGCGCCGGCGCTGTCGATGAATTCGCGGGAGAGGTCGGCCACGGTCGTGCCGTGGTAGAACATGCGCATCCGGCCGCGGTCGGTCACGTCGGCGACATGGGTCACCTCGACGTTCTCACTGCCGCAGAAAGCCTCGAATTCCGCACGGTCCTTGGACTCCACCACGACGGCCATGCGCTCCTGGGACTCGCTGATGGCGAGTTCCGTAGCGTTCAGGCCGCTGTATTTGGTCGGCACGCGGTCCAGGTAGATGTCCAGGCCGGCGGCCAGCTCGCCGATGGCAACGCTCACGCCGCCCGCGCCGAAGTCGTTGGATTTCTTGATGAGGCGCGTCACTTCCGGACGGCGGAAGAGGCGCTGGAGCTTGCGCTCCTCGGGGGCGTTGCCCTTCTGGACCTCGCTGCCGCAGGTCTCGATCGAGGCCTCCGTGTGCTCCTTGGAGGAGCCCGTGGCGCCGCCGATGCCGTCGCGGCCCGTGCGGCCGCCCAGCATCAGGATCACGTCGCCGGGCGCGGGGCTCTCGCGGCGGACGTTGTC
>JAEEGI010004719.1_pt1 | contig 31748 bp, 23 predicted proteins | sample 8958751 | NCBI WGS metagenome assembly JAEEGI01 (sample SAMN16246545, study PRJNA631951) | gut metagenome | biome: gut microbiome; feature: rumen; material: KS-attached | host: Bos | place: Iran: Karaj | collected 2018-10 | reverse complement strand
GGCTCTGTACTACCACAGGATGCCGGCCCGGCCGGCCCCGAGAAGCCGCCGGGTGGCCATTTCTTTCGACCGCTTGCCCGTAAGCGCCAGGCTCAGGTTTACATAATTGAAAACCGCTGACAGCAGGAGCAACAGCACGACAACCGTGAGAAGCCGCAGCATCTGGGCATTGCCCTTGCGGGTGAGTCCATCGCCGCTGCCGGTGAAGAAGAAAGCCTCATCCATTCGGAAAGCTTTCCATGCGTTCACTTTCTCGGCGCTCCAGATGGGATCGTAGTTCTTATGCAGAAGCACTTTCACTTTGGCCTGCACGTCGGCCAGGTCCGCATCTTCGCGCACACGGAACCAGGTGGTGTAATTGCCGATGCTGCCGAACTGCTTGCTCTGCGAGGCGGCCCAGGTCCCCGAAATGTGCGTGATGATGTCGCAGGGCATGAAATAGGTGCCGTCAAAATCGGCAAAGATTCCCTTAACGGTCCGGTCCGATTCATCCACGTTGATGACTTGGCCGACGAGGCCCGCCCCATCCTTGGAAAATTTCCGGGCCAGCGATTCGCTGATGAGGATATCCTTCCTGCCCACAAAGTCCGCGAGGTTCCCTTCAACGATGCGATACTCCGGGAACACCTTGAAAAAGTCGGCGTCTGCCTCCAGGCCAGAACACAGGACCGGTTGCTCGCCGAGGCGGATGAGAGGCTGCCATAGCAGAGCCAGGTGCGTGACCGCCTCCACCTCCGGGATATCCATCTCCAGCTCCTCTTTGTCCCAATACGTCAAGCCCAGGAAATCATCGTGTCCCAGCACGAACGTGCGCTTCCAGTCCGGCGACTCGTGCGCCATCTGGTACTGCTGCACCACATAACTCCCGATCAGAATCACAAACGCCAGGCTCACCGCCAGCCCCACCGCCTCAATGGCGGTGTAGAGCTTGTTGCGGGAGAGGAATTTCAGGTAACTTTTCATAGGGTATTATTCATTCTTCAACGATTCCACCGGATTGGCCCGGGCGATCCGCAGGCAGTTCAGCACGACGACGGCCAGCACAATCAGCAGCACCAGGGCTGCACCGCCAATGAAGTAAAGCGGATTCAGCGATACCTTCTCGGCAAACTGTTCCAGCCAGCGGCGGGCCACGAAGAAAGCGGCTACGCAGGCGATGAGGGCCATGATGGCGGACAGTTTCAGGATGTCTTTGGCAAACACGCCCAGGATTTCACGGTTGGTAGCGCCATTGATCTTGCGCACGGCCATCTCTTTGCTGCGGCGAAGGGATTCGTCGCGGATGAAGCCGATGAGGCCCAGCAGCGCAATCAGCAGCGAGAACACGGCACCGATGGCCATCGTGTTGCGCATCTTCTTGCTGTCGGCATAAGCCGCTCGCATCTGCTCCTCGTAGGAGATAATACTGATCTCTCGGCCTTCCAGGGCCGATTCGAGGGCAGCTTTCACTTTCCCGAGAGATTCCGATTGCATCTTGAACAGCACATGCGGCATAAAGGAACTCATGCTGCCAATTTCTCCATAGAACAGTGCGCTGGGACGCGAGTCCACGCCGGTCAGGTTGCCGATGAGGTAGCTCTTATAGACGCCGGAAATGGTGAAATAACTCCGCTCCGTATCGCGCGAACGGTCGTGGCCGGTGATGAAAACCTGCTTGCCCACAGCGCCGTCGCTCCAGTCCGTAAACTCGTTCATCTTAGCCACAAACTTCTCATCCACAACAATTTCTGAAGAGTCACGGGGTGCGCGGCCTTCCAGAAACTCAATGCCCATCAGATCATAAAAGCCGTCGGAGCATTCATACTGGTCGGCGATATTGAACAGTTCCCGGTCATCGTCGGGCAGATAGACATTGTCGCCATTGGAGCCTTTGAACGGCAGGTTGTAAGCCGTTGCCACCCCGCTCACTTCCGGCAGGCTTTCCAAGGTGCGGACAGCACGGGTGATGGCCTGCCGATCGCCGTCGAAGAGGCTGATATAGTATAGGTTATCATAATCATAACCCGTATCGGCATGGGACACCTTCTGATACTGCCGGCCGATGATGAGCATCATCACCACCAGAAACACATTGATCAGCACCTGGACGCCCAGCAGACCCAGTTTCCAGCTGCGGGAATTCTCCGTATAGTTTTTCAGGGCTGCATACACCGGAATCCGCTGGTAAAGCTCTGCCGGGACTACAATGGAGATGATAAGCACAAACACAAGCACAGCGGCGATGGCCACGATGCTCTGCGGCACCAGCAGCGTCTGGAACGGCACGCCCAGCAGGTTCTCCACGATGCTCCGACCGGCGAATATGATAACGGCGGCGAGGGCCAGAGACAGCACAAGATGCAGCAGTGCTTCCTTCGTCAGCATCCCGTAAATATTCTTTCCCTCAGCACCATAGCATTTCCGCACGCCCACTTCCTTGGAACGCTTCACCATCGAAGAGATCACGATCAGAATGTAGTTCAGCAGGGAGATCAGGATGAGCAGCGCCGCCACAATAGACAGCAGAATAACCATCTGACGCACCTCAGGGGCCGATGTATGCATCTTACTGAAGGGCTTCAGGAAATAACGGAAGGTGTTCCCCTGCGCCTCGATCTGCTCCAGCGGCTGGTGGGATTCCTGCATCTTCCGGATGCCATCGGTCAGGGTATTCGGGTCCACGCCGGGCATCAGCTTTACATAACCTTTGTATCGGTCGTTGCCGTTCCAGTTATCCGTGCTCTGCTTGCCGTAGGTCTCGATGGCCAGCAGGATATCGTAGTCCAGGGAGCCATTCTTCGGAAAATCTTCAAACACGCCTTCGATGGGTAATTTGAGACCGGCCATATCCTCATTGTAGACCTGTTTTCCGATGCATTCCTGCACTCCGCCCATCTTCTCCGCGAAGCTCCGGCTCACCATCACGCCGCCCCATTTACCCAGGACCTTAACCGGATCACCGGCCAGGATAGGCCTGTCGAACACCTTGAAGAAACAGGTATCGGCAAAGACCAGAGTAGCCTTCAGTTTATTGCCTTCCTCGTCCAGATAGGTATCGCCATTGAAGAAAAACGTGGTGCGCGTGCCACATTCAACGCCCGGGACCTCTTCCATGAAACCAACGGCCACGGCACCGCTCACCTGGCCATAATCCTTCTCGTTCCCCTGCATGGAAATCCAGGTGTTGATGGTGTACACCCGGTCGATGTCCTTGTAGAAACTGTCATAACTCAGTTCAAAGAACACCTTGGCAATGAGCACGATGCCCACCGCCAGCCCCACACCCAGGGACAGCACCTTGATTAGAATATCGTTCTTCCTTTTCATCCTTCGTGATCGCAGCCTTTCTTTCCGCTGCAACGGACGCACTTGTCAATCAGGCATTTACAGCACTTGATCCCCTCGTTTTTCAGTGGGATCAACTTGGGCAATTCGTTGATAATCAGATGCGTACATTGCAGCGGAAAAAAGGAAGACTCTCTTACAGTTCGTTCTTCACGTCAGAGACAATCTGGCCGTCGAAGAGGTCGATGGTACGCTGGGCCTGGGCGGCGTCTTTCTGGGAGTGGGTCACCATCACGATGGTCGTGCCTTCGGCGTTGAGTTCCTTCAGCAGGTCCATCACTTCCTTGCCGTTCTTGGAGTCGAGGTTACCGGTGGGCTCATCCGCAAGGATCAGCTTCGGGCCTGCCACGACGGCTCGGGCGATGGCGACGCGCTGCTGCTGACCGCCGGAGAGCTGCTGCGGGAAGTGCTGGGCACGGTGGCTGATGGCCATGCGCTTCATGATTTCTGTGACTTTGGCTTTACGCTCAGAAGCACTGATGTTCAGGTAGCGCAGTGGCAGCTCGATGTTTTCGTACACATTGAGTTCGTCAATGAGGTTGAAGCTCTGGAACACGAAGCCGATGTTGCCCTTGCGGAACTTGGTGCGCTCTTTTTCCTTGAGGCCGCCCACTTCGGTGCCAAGGAGTTCATAGGAGCCGCTGGTGGGATTGTCCAGCAGGCCAAGAATGTTGAGCAGCGTAGATTTGCCGCAGCCCGACGGGCCCATGATGGCGACGAACTCGCCGTCCTTGATTTCAAACGATACGCCATTGAGCGCCGTGGTCTCGATTTCTTCCGTGCGGAAGACTTTGGAAAGGTTGGATACTTTAATCATAATGAGTTGTTATTTAATTATTTATTCATTCTTTAACGATTCTACAGGGTTGGCACTCGCCGCTCTCCAGCTCTGGAGCGTAACGACGGCCAGGGTAATGGCGGCAACGGCGAGCAGCGCCACGAGGAAGATCCATACCGGCACAGGAGCCTGATAGGCAAATCCCTTCCGCCAGGCAGTCATCAGCCAATAAGCGACCGGAGCCGCCAACAGGAAACTGAGACCCGCCATTACCAGATATTTCTTATTGATCATCTGCAGGATACTGCCCACCGTAGCGCCATTCACGCGCCGCACGGCAATCTCCTTCTTCAGGAACTGCGTCTCAAAGAACACCAGGCCGATGATGCCGATAATGGCAATCAGCAGGGCTACGAAGGAGGCGATGGTGATCAGTTTTCCAAGCGACTGCTCGCTCTGGTACATGTTCTCTATCCATTCGTCCAGGAAACGGACGGTAACCATATGGGGTTCCCTTCTCGGATCAAACTTGCAGACAGCATCCTTAATGTAATCAGACACTTCTTTGAAATCGGTTCCAGGAGCGATACGGACATACATCTGTCCGAAAGGTCTCCATCCGGATTTGCCCCAATTATAGAGCACCAGCGGTCCCATAGGATGTTGCAAGCTCTTGAAATTGAAATCCTTCACCACGCCTACAATCTCTGATTTATCCACGTGTCCATCTATAAGGTTTCCGACGTGATACTGCGGGAACATCTGCATAAACGTTTCGTTGGGGATAAAGCATCCGGTTTCGCTCAGATTGTCAGACTCCCTGAAATCCCGTCCTTCAATAATCTGCAGTCCGAAGAATTCCACGAAATCGACATCTACCGGCAGTACCTCCATAAATACTTGCTTCCCGTCATCGCCGGTCCGGCTCCAGCCCATCTTCTGGTCCGAAACAAGCTGGGCGTCACAGAAGGTCACCGCTTCAATCGAAGGATTTTGGAGCAGATGGCTCTTCAGTGCATCCTCCTGACGGCCGGCCCGTTGTCCGCACCATGCCTCAAGGACACGCGATTCATTGAATCCCATATCCTTGTTCATCATATATTTAGTCTGCACCCCCACGTACAGCGCCATCAGGATAAAGAGGAATGACAGCACGAACTGAAGCCCCACCAGGATATTGCGCAGTGCCCGTCCTTTTACGCTGGTCCCATAAGAACCCTTCAGGACAAGTGCGGCTGGCTGCGAAGTGGAATACATCGCCGGAGCAAGTCCTGCCGCGAAGGCCGAAACGAGCGCCGCGCCCAGCATCAGCGCGAGAATGCCGATATTATCCTTAAGCGCAATGCTGTCAGATACATACGATGCCCAGGAGCTTCCGGAAATGACCTGCATAATGAGGCAGGCTACCCCAAACGCGACAAGCGCGATAAGCCCTGCGTGAAGGAGCTGACGTCCGATCAGCGAACCGCGCCCTTCGCCCAGCACCTTCCGGGTATTGATGCTCTTGATGCGGAACGGGATCTCCGCGAAAGCGAAGTTGATGAAATTAATGATGGCAATGAGAATGAGTAGAATGGCGATGGCCATCAGCGTAACGGTAATGGCCTTGTTGGCGCTGGCTATATTGGCCCGCACATCGCGCTCAAAATGGGCATCGTGCAGGTTGCAGATGCGGAATCCTTTCTGGAACTCATCGGCTTCCGCGGCATCAACATTATCATCCATATAAACAAGGATGCTATTCACAATCTTGGCTTGTGTTTCATCGGCCAGTGACGGATCCCTCAACCTGGCATACGCGGTGAAGGACCATTCGCTGAATTCATCCAGGAAGTCATCACCAAGGTTGGTAAGTACGCCATAATTCATGCTGCTGTTTTTCGGCATGTCCTTGAATACACCGATGATCCGGTTTTGCTTGCCGTCGCCGGTCTGAATGATTTTCCCTATCGCACGCTCGTCACCAAAAAACATTTTGGCATATTTCTCACTCACGATGACCGTTCCGCCAGCGGAAAATTCTCTCGCGGAGCCTTCCACCCATTCAAAAGGGAATACTGCGAACAGGGTACTGTCAACGCGGGCAGACGGGACAGAGAGGACCTCGTCTTCACCATTTTCTTTCAGTGTGACCTCCTGGGCCATTCCGCCAAGCGTTCCCACAGCCTCGATATTAGGGCTTGCCGTCTTGGCAATCTCAATCATCGGCCTGCAGAAATACGTACTGTATAGCCCCTTGTCCATCCAGTTGTTCTCCATCCGGAACACCTGCTCGTGCCCCTTGAAGGTCTTGTCGTAGGTGGCATCCCACTTCACCTGCACCATCAGGATCATCGCCGCCGCAAAGGCCACGCTCATCCCCAGGATATTTATCAGCGTCGAAACGCCTGTCTTTCTGAATACTTTCATTGCTATTCTTTCTTCAGCGCCTCGGCAGGATTGGTCCGGGCGGTCTTGATGCTCTGGTAGAGTACGCTAATCGCAGCGATAATAGCGACCGCCAGTCCAGCGAGGGCAAATATCCACCAGTGGAGGTCGATGCGATGGCCGTAGCCTGAGAGCCAGCGGTTCATAATGAACCAGGCAATGGGCACGCCGATGACGAAGGCGATTCCCACCATTTTCATGAACGACAGCACCAGTTCTTTCAGCACGCCGGAGTAATCGGCTCCGAAAACCTTTTTGACGGAGACGCTGCGGATTTCCTGCTGCATGTAGTAAGAGCTCATGGCAAAGAGGCCCAGGGCGGAAACCAGGATGGAGAGCAGCGTGAAGATGAGCACAATCTTGAGTACACGGCTCTCATCTTTGAATCCTTCTTCAATGGTCTCCTCTATGTACTGTGCACTGAATAACCTGTCCGGGAATAATTCATTGGCAATGGCTTCCACCTGCTTACTGGCAGCATTCTTGTCGCCGGTTGTTTTTATCAGTAGCGTCCACGGGAATTGATCCTCAGCAAGTTCATGCCAGTTCATAATGAGTGCCGCACTTTGTTTGGCCTCCAATGGACGGATTTTGAAATCATAATACACTCCACCGATAACGATGGCTCCTTCATGCTGCAAAGCAGTAAACTCCTGCGTTGACTCCTCAAGGCCAAGTTGTTTGAAAGCATATTCATTCATCCACCAGCCTTTGCTGTGATTATCCTGCTTCTCTTTGATTCCCAGAATCTTGAAATAACCATCATCTCCTTGGATTTGCTGAAATGAAACCCAATGATCCTCCGCTATTTCAACCGTTTCATTATTGGTACCTCCCAGCGGAATCCCGTTGCCCATTCCCACTTCTTCTACACAAGGTTCTGCACGGAGACGGTCCAGCAGCGGACGGACATCACTGACAGCGCCAAAAGCATTGTCAACCACCAATATGTCCTTGGTGTTATACCCCAAATCGGCAGTAATCATATGGCGGATCTGCAGTCCCATGGTCAAAGCACTCACCAGCATCACGACAGTGACGACATTCTGCACCACAATGATAACTTTGCTATAGACGGTTTTGGTCTTAAGCCGGAGCGTGCCACGAACAATTTCGATGGGCTGAGCCTGTTGAATCAGCAGGGCCGGGACGATGCCGGAGAGGATACCGAGAACGACGATGAATCCCAGCACCAATAAGACATTCACAGGAGTGATGGCATGGAAGATGGATACCTGATACTCCAGGATTTGCGATGCAAGCGGAGACAGTGCCTCGGCGAGCAAGATGGCCAACAACATGGAGATTCCGCAGATGAGCGTACTCTCGGTAATCACTTTGAAGAAGATGCTGCGCTTGTCGGCACCTACCAGACGCCGGGTGGCCATTTCCTTTGCCCGGAAGCCGGTGAGAGCGGTGGTCATGTTGATGTAGTTCAACACGGCAAACGCCAGGAGGAGAAGGCACATCGCCAGCAGCAGGTTTACGAAACTACGGTTGCCGAACTGTATAGTCTCTGTCCAATCCTGATTACCGTCTTCCAGGAAATACATATCCTTCAGCGGAATGATTCGGACTTTATCGTATCTGTACTTATAGATCCAGAAGTTCTCCTCCATCCAGTCAAGCATCTCACCCTTCTTTGCCAGGAGGTCCGCACCGGGATAGGTCATCAAGAAGCAGATACCGCCTCCGGCATTGCTCATATACTCATTATGGGCCGTGTTCGTTTTCGGCATCAGCTCGCCTCGCATCAATACATCCGGGGTTTTCAGGATGGAGTTGCCAAAATCTTTGTAGATACCGCATACAGTAAGAGGATACTCTTGGCCCCAGTTGAGAGTAATAACCTGTCCTATAGGATCTTTATCTCCGAAATGAGCATTGGCAAACTCTTGACTCAGCATGCAACGGTCCCAGGAAATGCTCCAGTCGGATTTATTGCCCGCAACCAAGTCATAGCTGAATATATCGAAGAACGTACTGTCGGCGGTCATGGCGCTCCCATAGACCATCTCGCCGTCAATCGTATAAGGCGCAGCTCCCGCAAAGTTTGCCACACAGCAGCCCTTTTCAATCTCCGGGAATTGCGTCTTTAAGTGTTTGTCCAGCCAATAGCCCATAGAGACGCTCTCATCGTTGGCAACCACATAGATCCGGTCCGCATTCTGCTGGAAGGTATCCGTGGACAGCTGCCGCTGGACATACGCCGCCAGCAGGAGCACGAAGGCCATCGATACCGTGAGACCCACGAGATTCACTGCCCCGTACAGCTTATTTTTCTTAAGGAAATTCCAGAACGATTTCATCTTTTGTTTACTGTTTACTGTTCCCAATGGCTTCCCAATAATGCCATTGGGCGCATTTTCGCGCTATTTTGCTCCCAATGGACCCGTTTTATCGCCATTGGGCACACCGGCGCTTAAAAAACCAACACATCACTGTCACCATAGGTATCATACCCGGAGGTGATGACCTTCTCGCCGGGCTCCAGGCCTTCCAGCACCTCATAGTACTGCGGGTTCTGGCGGCCGATGCGGATTTCGCGCTTGACGGCTTTGGTGCCCTCTTTGTTAACCACATAAATCCATTTTCCGCCGGTTTTCTGGTAGAAGGTGCCGCGGGGGATGATGACTGCTTCTTCGGGCTGGCCCAGCTGGAGGTTGAGATAATAGGTCTGGCCGGCGCGGATGTTGTCGGGCTGCTCGCCGTCGAACTTGAAATCGGCTTTGAACTTGCCGTCACGCACCTCCGGATAGACTTTCCGGATCACGGTCGAATAGGTCTCCCCTTGGCGCTCGAAGGTGGCTTCCAGGCCCGCGATGACACGGTCGATATAATGCTCATCAATTTGTGCCTCAACCTTGTAAGTGCCTACTGAATTGATCTGCCCGATCTTGGTTCCTGCGGCGATGGACTGGCCCAGGACTACGTCCAGCAGGCCCAGCTCCCCGTCGATGGGCGCTTTGACAATCAAGTTGCTCTTGCGCCTGCGGATCATCGACATATTCAGCTGCATATTCTCCAGGCTTTCCTCCATCCGGTCAATCTGGGTGCCGCGATAGAGGCTGTCCTGTTTGGAGCGTTCGGCCATCAGGTCGTATTTCTGCTTGGCCAGCCGATAGTCTTCTTCGGCCTTCAGATATTCTTCCTTGGCGATAAGTTTGTCCTCATAGAGCGCCTTCTGCTGCTCGTAGGCGCGCCTCAGGCGGTCCACCTGCATGCCGTACTCCAGCACGTTCTGGCGGACATCCAGCTTCTGCTGCTCCATCTGGATCTGCGTGTTGCGGAGGATGTTCTCCTTCTCCGCCAGTTCGGCCTCGGAGTTCAGGATCTGCAGGTCCAGGTTGTCGTTATTGAGAATCAGAATGGCATCGCCTGCCTTCACCGGGGAGCCTTCCTCGATAAGGATCTTCTCCACGATGCCGCCCTCCTGCGGGCTGAGTTGGATGGTGGTCATCGGCTGTACGCGGCCGCTGATGCGGATATAATCGTTGAATTCGCCTTTCACGGCCGCACTCACCGTGATGGTATCTTTGTCCACCCGCAGCGTCTTGTTGTTCGGCCGGGCAATCAGGTACACGATAAATGCCAGCAGCAGCACACCCAGCCACCAAGGCAGGGCCTTCTTCGTAAACGCTACCCGCCATCCCGTTTTCTTTTCAATAATCTTATCCATGACTTACTGATTTATATATTCAACTCCGTTATAATAGCGCACTACCGCCTGCTTGATGAGGTATTTGAACAGACTGTTCATCTCATCGGCCCGGGCGCGAAGGTAATTGTTCGTTGCAGTCTGATACTCGATGGAAGAGATCAGGCCCTGTTCCATTTTCTTTGCATGCAAGCGATAGGCTTCTTCCTGTACGCCAGCCTTTTTCTGCGCCTGCAACCAGGCGGCCTGCGCGCCGTCCCGGTCCTGGACAGCCCGGCGCACTTCGCTCTCCACATCGCGGCGTTTCTGCTCGTATTGCGCGTCCATCCGCTTGAGGGCATTGCGCTTGCGCGCGATATTGTCGTGTCCCTGCAGGCGGTCGTAGATCGGAATCGACATCGAGAACTGGATGTACTCACCCTGGTGGTTGCGCAGCTGGTCGGTGTAAGGTTCCTGCTGGATCTGCTGGCCGGGATAGTTGAAATAACTGGTACTCCAGCCGGTATTCAGGCTCAGGCGCGGCAGTAGCTGCCAGCGGGCGGTGGCGAGTTCCCGGCGTGCGTTGTCGGCATTCCAGCCGGCGATCTTGACAGCCGGGTTATGGGTCAGGGCGAAATCCACAATGGATTCCAAATCTCCGGTTGAGCCGGGGAAGACTTCAAGGGTCGAGCCGGCCGCACTGTCATGTCCGGCCTGGCCGGGCATCTCCGTGTCAATCACCAGTTCCGTTTCGACCGGCCAGAACATGAGGTCCGCCAGCTTCATCAATTGGTCTTTGTACAGATTGTATGTATTGATGGCATCATACTGCCGGTCAGCCAGGTCAGCCTCGGCCTGCACCACGTCGGCATGGCTTTTCTGTCCGATCTCTTCCTGCTTCTGCAGCCGATGGAGCGTCTCCTCAGCCGCCACGACCTGCGCATCATAGATATCGGCCAGCCGTTTGTCATAGACCACATTGTAATAGGCCTCCATGACAGCCAGGCAGATATCGGCCTCTACCTGTTTCTCCTGGGTTTGTCCGATCGCCAGCGCGGTTTTTGAAATCTTCAGGTTGTTGACGGCACTGAAGCCGTCAAAAAGCGTAATTCCGGCACTGAGGGAATATCCATTGTGGAAAGAGGTCTCCGTCACATAGGTATTCGTTTCCGGGTCGATGCTTCGACCAAAATTGTAATAGGCATAGGTACTGCCGCTTACATTGGGGGTAAAAGCCCGCAGGATGGCGTTGCGCCGGGCAATCTGGGCATCCCCCGTCTCAGCCTGCTGGATCCGCACTTTCGTGGAATGGGAGATGGCATACTGCATGCAGTCGCGCAGTGTCATCGGTGTCTGACCGCTGGCGTGCGCCATCACGGCGGACGCCAGGATCATAACCAATAACTTCTTGAAAAAAATCTTCATAACAATACCAGTGTTTAGCACGCCCCTCCTTGTACATCCCCCGTGCCAAACTAAGCAACGTATTGATTTACAAAAGTTTGAATAAAAACAAAAAGTGTAAAGCACTGTAAAGCACTTTACACTTCTTTACACTTTCTTTACAATCGGAGGCTAGCGGAACCGCAGTTCAAAGACGGTCTTTTCAGCATCGCTGCAAAGCAGTTCGATGCTGCCATTGTGATTCCGCATGATCTGGCGCGACAGCGAGAGCCCGATGCCGGAGCCTTCCTTCTTCGTGGTGAAGAACGGGATAAAAATCTGTTCCTGGGCGGAAACGGGTATCGGTTCCCCGTCGTTGGCCACACGGACGATGACGTCGTCGTCTTTCCCCATCATAGCCGTAATGTCGACGTGCTCCGCACCAGCCTGCAGGGCGTTCTTGATGAGATTGATCAGAATCTGGGAAATCTGCCCCTCGTCGGCATAGATCATCAGGTCCGGTTCCTCGGGACGATAGGAGCAGACAGCGCCATGCGATGCCGCAATCTCGCTATTCAAGGAGATGACATTCTCCATCAGTTCCTGGAGGTCCAAAGCCCTTCGGACAGGCTTCGCCACGCCGGAGAGCTGACGGTATGTCTGGACGAATTCGATCAGGTTCTTCGATGAGTCCGAGATCGTCTCCAATCCAGCCTTGATGTCCAATTCGCTCTCCCCTTTCTCATCGACGGACTTCGCCATGGCATCAGAAAGAGAGGCAATCGGCGACACGGTGTTCATGATCTCGTGCGTGAGGACACGGATGAGCTTGGTCCAGGAATCCTGCTCATGGGCCTGGCGCTGTTTTTCAAAAATGGTACGGATTCGGTTGAGGGTCCGGTTGAAACGGTTCTTATCCTGGAAACGGAAATTCAACTCGCCGTCTTCCAGGGCATCCATCATATAGGACACTTTCCGGATGTCTTTCTGGCGCGTCCGCAGGGCTACCAGCACCGCCACGAGAACCGCGACGAGGACAACAATGCCGATGAGCTGCCAGACAGTAAAGGTCATAAGCCGTATTTCTTCAATTTGGCATACAGCGTAGGCCGGCTGACGCCGAGCATCTTGGCCGCTGCCGAAATGTTTCCGCCCGTGCGTTCCATCGCGTCGCGGACCAGCCGTTCTTCTTCGGATTCGTTCACGGCATGTATGGTCGTCACGTCGGGTTTGCCGGACCGTTCCAGCTGGAGATCCTTTTCGGTCAGGGTCGTTCCTTCTGAAAGGATCACGGCCTTCTCGATGCAGTTCTGAAGCTCGCGGATGTTACCGCTCCATCGATACTCCTTCAACGCTTGGGCAGCAGCTTCAGCGATTCCCGTAAGCGGGCGATGGTATTTCTGGGCGTACCGGTCCAGGAAGAGCTGCGCCAGGGGAAGGATGTCTTCCTTCCTCTCGCGCAAAGGCGGAAGGGCGATATGGACGGTGTTGATCCGGTAGTAAAGATCTTCCCGGAAACGCCCTTCCCGAACGAGAGCGGCAAGGTCCATATTGGTCGCGCAGATAAGACGGATATTCACCGGGATGGCCTCGCTGCCTCCCACCCGGACTACGCTCCGGCTCTGGATGGCGCGTAGCAGCTTGGCCTGAAGATGAAGCGGGATATTCCCGATCTCGTCCAGGAAAAGCGTGCCGCCATCCGCCTGCTCGAACTTACCCATGTGGTCGGTGTGGGCATCGGTGAAGGCGCCTTTGACGTGACCGAACAGCTCACTCTCGAACAGCGTTTCGGTGATGGCCCCGGCATCGACTGCGACCATCGGTTTCCCGTTCCGGAGGCTATGGGCGTGGATCTCGCGCGCCAGCACGTCCTTTCCGGTACCGTTCTCGCCGGTAATAAGGACCGTCGCATCGGTCGGCGCGATCTTTTGAATCGACTTGAGGATGTCCGTCATCGGCTTGGACGTACCCCAGTACATAGCTCCTTCGCTTTGCGCAGGATGACAAGCGTCTGTCATTCTGAGGCCTTTGGCCGAAGAATCTCTCCCCATCGCTTTCCGCGCCTTGTCGCGGGCCGCCGTGAGGACGGCCGCCAGTTTTTCATTGTCCCAAGGTTTCACGATGAAATCGAACGCCCCGCGCTTCATGCCCTCGACAGCCAGGGCGATGTCAGCATAAGCTGTGAACAGAACCACCTCCACCGACGGTGCCATTTTCTTGATTTCAGTGGTCCAGTACAAACCTTCGTTGCCTGTATTGATGCTTGTGTTGAAGTTCATGTCCAGCAGCACCACGTCCGGCCGGAACTGCTCCAGCATCGAAACGAGCGTGGACGGCGAAGCTATTGTCTTCACCTCGGCAAAGTGAAGGGGCAGCAAAATCTCCAGCGCCCGACGGATGCCCTGGTTATCATCTACAACCAGTATTTTTCCTTGTTTCATAGCCATACAATGGACAAAGTTACGGCAAATATGCGTATATTTGAAGATTATCTGCGAAACAATGGCAAGAAAAAGCACCTTCCTGGCTTTCGACCTCGGGGCCACTTCCGGCCGCGGCGTACTGGCTGTTTTTGAAAATGGAACCTTTTCCCTGGAGGAAATCTACCGCTTCCCCAACCAGACGCTTGAAATCGGGGGCCGTTTCTACTGGAACGTCTATTCCCTTTATGAGCACTTGGTGACTTGCCTCCGGCAACTGGGCCGGCAGGGTATCCGGCTGGATTCCATCGGCATCGACACCTGGGGGGTTGACTTCGGCTGTGTGGCAGCGGACGGATCGCTGCTGGGCCTGCCGCGCGCTTACCGCGATCCTTATACGGCCGGCATCCCCGCACAAGTCTTCGAAACCATCCCGCGGGAAGAGCTCTATGGCGCGACCGGCATCCAGATCATGGATTTCAACACGATCTTCCAGTTGTACGCCCAAACCAGGGAAGAGAATGCCGCGCTGAAGGCTGCCCACAGCATCCTCTTCATGCCCGACCTGCTGTCTTATCTGCTGACAGGCCGGAAAGTGTGTGAATACACGGATGCCTCGACTTCCGGCATGATGGACCAGTCCTCGCGCCAATTCAATCAAACGCTGCTGGCACGGCTTGGCATCCGCACGGATGTGCTGCTCCCGATCGTACAGCCAGGCACTGTGGTCGGACCGCTGCGCGATTCGCTTGCGAAAGAGACGGGACTGGGTGCGGTTCCTGTCATCGCGGTGGCCGGACACGATACCGCCTCGGCCATTGCGGCCGTACCCGCCTCCGACGAGCACTTCGCCTACCTTTCGAGCGGAACCTGGAGCCTGATGGGCATCGAGGTCCCCGGTCCGATCATCAGCGAAGCCTCGGCAGCCGCCAATTTCACCAATGAAGGCGGCATCGACGGCACGACGCGCTTCCTGAAGAATATCACGGGCATGTGGCTGCTGGAACAATGCCGCAAGCGCTGGAAAGCAGCCGGGCGGGACTACACCTATCCGGAACTGACCGAAATGGCCCGTGCGGAGGCAGCTTTTCCGGGTCGTATCAACCCGGACGATCCGCGCTTCGCCAATCCGGCCGACATGCCGCTTGAGATTGCCGCCGCCTTGACCCATGACGGCCTTGACACCACATACTCCGACGCACAAATCGTTTCCTGCCTCTATCATAGCCTGGCCGACCGCTACAAGGCCGTGCTGGCCCTGCTGCAGGATTTCGCGCCGTTCCCCTTCCGGAAACTCCATATCATCGGCGGCGGCAGTGCCAATGATCTGCTGAACCAATGGACGGCCGATGCCATCGGTCTCCCCGTCGTCGCCGGACCGACCGAAGCCACGGCGATCGGCAATCTCATGCTGCAAGCCCGTGCCGCCGGCCTGGTCGCCGACCGCTGGCAGATGCGCCGGCTGGTGGCGGAGACATTTGCCGTCAAAACATTCCTTCCGAAACAATAGCATTTCCTTCCTATGAAAGAAGCCTCCATTCTGAACGCCTACCAATACGCCCGCGAGCGTTACGCCGCCCTCGGCGTGGACACCGACAAGGCGATTGAAATCCTGGAAAAGACACCTATTTCCCTGCACTGCTGGCAGACCGACGATGTCATCGGCTTTGAAAGCGCGGCCGGCCTTTCCGGCGGCATCCAGACGACCGGCAACTATCCGGGCCGCGCCCGCAACCTTGACGAAGTCCGCGCCGACGTACTCTTCGCCAAAAGCCTCATCGCCGGCAACCACCGTCTCAACCTCCACGAAATCTACGGAGACTTCGGCGGCCGTTTCATCGACCGCGACCAAGTGGATGTCCGTTATTTTGAGAGTTGGATCCAATGGGCGCGCGAGAACGGGATGAAACTCGATTTCAATTCCACCTCTTTCGGGCATCCCAAAAGCGGCGACCTTTCCCTCGCCAATCCCGATCCCGCTATCCGTGCCTTCTGGATCGAACATACCAAGCGCTGCCGCCGCATCGCCGATGCGATGGGCCGGGCCCAGGGCGATCCCTGCATCATGAACATCTGGGTCCACGACGGGTCGAAAGACCAGACCGTCGAGCGCAAGCGCTACCGCGAAATTTTCGCCGAAAGCCTCGACGAAATCCTGGCCGAGGACCTCCCCGGCATGAAAACCTGCCTGGAAGCCAAACTCTTCGGCATCGGCCTGGAAAGCTATACCGTGGGGTCGCATGATTTCGTAGCCGGCTATTGCGCGACACGGAAACTGATGTACACCCTCGACACGGGCCACTACGAGATGACCGAAAACGTGGCCGACATGGTGGCTTCCCTGCTGCTTTTCGTACCGGAACTGATGCTCCACGTCTCGCGTCCCATCCGCTGGGACTCCGACCACGTGACCATCATGAACGACCAGACGCTCGACCTCTTCAAGGAAATCGTCCGGGCCGACGCCCTGGACCGCAGCCACATCGGCCTCGACTATTTCGACGCCGCCATCAACCGCATCGGCGCCTATGTCATCGGCACCCGCGCCACGCAGAAATGCCTGCTGAGCGCCCTGCTCGAACCGCTCGCCCGCTTGCGCGAATACGAAGACACCGGCCGCGGCTTCCAGCGCCTGGCTCTCCTCGAAGAAGCCAAGACACTGCCGTTCGGTGCCGTCTTCGACTATTTCAACCTGAAGAACAACGTTCCCGTCGGCGAAGCCTTCATCCCCGAGATCGAGCGCTACGAACGGGAAGTCACTTCCAAACGATAGGTCATGTACATCGTACTCGGATTGCTCATCATCGCCATCGGCGCGTTCTGCCAGAGCAGCAGCTATGTGCCGATCAACAAGATCAAAGCCTGGAGCTGGGAGAGTTACTGGATCGTCCAGGGCGTCTTCGCCTGGCTGCTGTTCCCGCTACTGGGCGCCTGGCTTGCCGTCCCTTCCGGCGAATCCCTGTTCGGCCTGTTCGCCGCCAATCCCAAAGCCTCCCTGCTGACCATCCTTTTCGGCGCCCTCTGGGGCGTCGGCGGATTGACCTTCGGCCTGAGTATGCGTTACCTGGGCGTTGCCCTCGGCCAGAGTCTCGCATTAGGGACCTGCTCTGCCCTCGGCGCCATCCTCGGCCCCGTCTTCACAGGCCATGCCCATGACCTCACCTCGTCTGTCATCATCGGTGTCATCGTCACGCTGGTGGGCATAGCCATCATCGGCATCGCCGGCGCGATGAAAGCCGCCGGACTGCCCGAGGAAGAGAAGAAAAAAGCCATCAAGGACTACAACTTCGGCAAAGGTATCGCTGTGGCCCTGCTGGCCGGTTTCATGAGTGCCTGCTTTAATATCGGCCTGAGTTTCGGCGAACCCCTGACCTGGGAAGCCACGCCCGACATCTTCAAGAGCCTGCCAGCCACCCTGCTGGTGACTTTCGGCGGCTTCCTGACCAATGCCGTGTATTGCTTCAGCCAGAACACCCGCAACAAGACCTGGGGCGATTACCGGCAGAAAGCCCTGTGGGGCAACAACCTGCTGTTCTGCGCCCTCGCCGGCCTGCTCTGGTACAGCCAGTTCTTCGGCCTGAGCCTCGGCAAAGGCTTCCTGAAAGACTATCCCACCCTGATCACCTTCAGCTGGTGCATCCTCATGGCCCTCAACGTCACCTTCAGCAATGTCTGGGGCATCCTCCTCAAGGAATGGAAAGGCGCCTCGAAGAAAACCATCGTCATCCTGCTCATCGGGCTGGCCATCCTGGTGTTTTCTACTTTCCTGCCGCAACTGATCTAAATTCCTCGCTTCGCTCAGAATGACAATTAGAATGGAAGAAGCTGTTCGCTCAAAAACCTTAGCCACCCGCGGCTATAAGCGGGAGGGGCCCGCTGCCTTTGGCAGTGGGAGGGACGAGGGTTCGAAGAACCCGAAGGGTTTTTGAGCGAACAGCTTCTGGAATGACTTATGAATAGTATTTTACACCAACACCCAGGATTGGCGGCTGAAATCGACCGCGTGGCCGAAGTGGCCGGCTATCTTTGGCAGAAAGGCTGGGCCGAACGCAACGGCGGGAATATCACCATCAACATCACCGCCTATGTGGACGACGCGATGCGGGCCCTTCCCGCCCTTTGCCCCGCCCGGCCCATCGGCCGTGAACTACCCCACCTGCACGATGGATGGTTCTACTGCAAAGGAACCGGCCGCCGCATGCGCGACCTCGCCCGCGATCCCATGGCCAACGGCTCCATCATCCGCATCTGCCCCGATTGCGCCAGCTATGAGATCGTAGCCGACCAGCCCGTCGCCCCGACCTCCGAACTCCCGTCCCACCTCGCCGTCCACGACTGGCTGCTGGCAACCGGCTCGCCCTACCGCGCCTCGCTCCACACCCATCCCATTGAACTGGTGGCCCTCACCCACAACCGGAAATGGCTCCAGAAAGACGCCGCCACGCAGATGCTCTGGTCCATGATTCCCGAGACACGCGCCTTCTGCCCGAAAGGACTGGGCATCGTTCCCTATCTGCTACCCTCCAGCCAGGCCCTTGCCGAAGCCACGCTCCAGACCCTCGCGCAGGACTACGATGTCGTAATGTGGGAGAAACATGGCGTATTCGCCGTTGATACCGACATCCTCGCCGCCTTCGACCAAGTCGATGTCCTCAACAAAGCCGCCCAGATCTATGCCTCTGCCCGCACCATGGGATTCGAACCCGACGGCATGACCAAAGCCCAACTCCAGGAACTGTCCGACGCATTCGGCCTGTTTACCCGATGAAAACCATCGAAGTCGTAGCCGCCATCATCCGGAAAGACGGAAAGATCTTCGCCACGCAGCGCGGGTATGGCGATTTCAAGGATTGGTGGGAATTCCCGGGCGGGAAAATGGAAGCGGGCGAAACGCCCGAAGAAGCCCTGGTCCGGGAAATCCGGGAAGAACTCTCTACGGAAATCGTCATCGAACAATTCCTGCACACCGTCGAGTGGGACTACCCGCAATTCCATCTGACGATGCACTGCTATCTCTGTTCGCTGGCCAGCGACAGCCTGCACCTCAACGAGCACGAAGCCGCCCGCTGGCTCGACGCCGGCACACTCCACAGCGTCCGCTGGCTTCCAGCGGACGAAGGGATTCTGTCTCTCCTGTTCTAGAGAATTTTACCGTCAACGATCTCGACGGTGCGGTCGCTCATGGCGGCCAGGTCCTTGTCGTGGGTGACGATGACGATGGTGATGCCGAAACGGTCGCGCAGGTCGAAGAAAAGACGGTGCAACTCCCCTTTGGTCTTGCTGTCAAGATTGCCGGAAGGCTCATCGGCAAAGAGGACCTTGGGCTGGTTGACCAGTGCCCGCGCGATTGCGACGCGCTGCTGCTCGCCGCCGCTGAGTTCGGAAGGCTTGTGCGTGAAGCGCTCGCCCAGGCCCAGCAGGGTCAGCAGTTCTTCCGCCCTTGCCCGCGCGTCGCTGCGCGGCGTCTTGGCGATCAAGGCGGGAATCATCACATTTTCCACCGCCGTAAACTCCGGCAGCAGATGGTGGAACTGAAACACGAAACCGATCTTCCGGTTGCGGAAAGCGGCCAGGGCCTTGTCGGAAAGGGCGAAGATATCAGTGCCGTCAATCAGCACCTGACCCTTGTCGGGACGCGACAGCGAGCCGAGAATCTGGAGCAGCGTGCTCTTGCCGGCGCCGGAGGCACCTACGATGCTCACGACCTCGGCGGGCGCCGCCGTAAAACAAACATCCTTCAGGACCCGGAGGGTCCCGAAGGATTTGTCGATGTGGGAAGCCTGAATCATCAGGAAGGAGATTAGTCCTCTTCCTGCTGCTCTGCCTCGTAAGCCTTGAGCAGCTTGTCCTGGACGTCGGCCGGCACCTGCTGGTATTCGATGAATTCCTGGGTGAAGGTGGCGCGACCGGAGGTCAGGGAGCTCAGGGTCGTGGAATACTTGTAGAGTTCTGCGAGCGGAACGCGGGCGCGGAGGATCTGGAAACCCTTTTCGGAGTTCATGCCTTCGATCATGCCGCGGCGGTTCTGCAGGTCGCTCATCACGTCGCCCATGCAGTCGGCGGGGACCATGACTTCCACCATGTAGATCGGCTCGAGGATCTTCGGAGCCGCATTCTTGAAGGCCTCACGGAAGGCGTTGCGGCCGGCGATGATGAACGCGATTTCCTTGGAGTCCACCGGGTGCATCTTACCGTCGTACACGAACACGCGGATGTCGCGGGCATAAGAACCGGTCAGCGGGCCTTCTTCCAGACGCTGCGTGATACCTTTCTTGATGGCGGGCATGAAGCTGGCGTCGATGGCACCACCGACCACGCAGTTCACGAATTCCCATTTGCCGCCCCAAGGCAGTTCGAATTCTTCCCGGCCCTTGATGTTGAGCTGGGTCTCTTTGCCGTCAATCTTGAACTTCGCGGTAGTATCCACACCTTCGACGATCGGCTCGACCACGAGGTGCACCTCACCGAACTGACCGGCGCCACCGGACTGTTTCTTGTGACGGTACATGGCGTTGGCGACCTTGGTGATGGTCTCACGGTACGGGATCTTCGGCGCGAGGAACTCGACGTCGATCTTGTAGTTGTTGTTGAGGTTCCACTTGAGGATGTTGATCTGCTGCTCGCCCATACCGTTGATGATGGTCTGCTTCAGTTCGCGGGAATACTCGACGCGGAGGGTCGGGTCTTCAGCGCTGGCACGGTTGAGGGCTTCGCCCAGCTTCTCTTCGTCCTTCTCGTCCACGGCCTTGATGGCGCAGCGGTACTTGAACGGCGGGAAGGTGATGGGATCGACCACTTTGTCGTAACCCGGGGCGTTGAGCGTCTGGTTCGTCTTGACGGACTTCAGCTTCACGGTGCAACCCATGTCGCCGGCCACCAGCTCGGTGACGCGCTCCTTCTTCTTGCCGGCCACGGCGTAGAGCGTGGTGATGCGCTCCTTCGTTTCGCTGCCCATGTTGATCACATCCTGACCTTCCGCGATCTTGCCCGACATCACCTTGAAATAGGTAACATCGCCCAGATGCTGCTCGAGGGCCGTCTTGTAAACGAAGAGCGAGGTCTGGCCCTTGACATCCATCTCGGGAGCCGGGCAGAACTCGGTGACGAATTCCATGAGGCGGCGGACACCCATGTCTTTCTTCGCGCAGATGCAGAACACAGGATAGGTTTCACCCTTGTCGAATCCGACGCGGAGGCCCTGGTGCATCTCTTCCTCGTTGAGTTCACCTTCATCGAAGAACTTCATCATCAGCTCCTCGTCGCCTTCGGCTGCTTTTTCCATCAGCTCGGCGCGCATATCCTCGGCCTTGCCCTTGAGGTCGCCCGGGATCTCACACTCTTCGAAGTTGCCGTTATCGTCCTTGAACTTGTACATCTTCATCTTGAGCACGTCCACGATGCTGTCGAAGTTCACGCCGGCGTTGACCGGGAACTGGATCACCACCGGTTTGCCGCCGAAGGCCTGGTGCAGGCTGTCGAGGGTGTTGTCCCAGTTGGATTTCTCGGTATCGAGCTGGTTGACGGCGATGATCACCGGTTTCTTGTACTGCTCGGCGTAGCGGCCGTGGATCTCGGTGCCGACTTCGACGCCCTGTCCGGCGTTGACCAGCATCACAGCCGACTCGCAGACGTTGAGGCCCAGAATGGCACCTTCGACGAAGTCGTCGGCGCCCGGAGCGTCGATCACATTGATCTTGTGGTCTTTGTACTCTGCATAGAGCGGCGTGGAATAGATGGAACGCTGGAAGATCTGTTCGACTTCGGCGTTGTCAGAAACGGTGTTCTTGCCTTCAACGGTACCGCGGCGGTCAATCACCTTGCCCTCGAAAAGCATCGCTTCGGAAAGGGTGGTCTTGCCCGACCGCGTGCCGCCAAGCAGGACGACGTTGCGGATTTGGTCAGTGGTGTAGTTCTTCATGAGATATAAACGTTTATATTATTTTGTTTCTTCGTACGAATAGCCCGCAAATTTAGACATTCTTTTTCATTAAAACAATAACGTGGCGGTTTCATTTCCAAGCAGATTGAAGCTGCGCCGATGGTAAGGCGTGATCCCGTACTGACGGATTGCCTGACGATGCTCTTCCGTGGGGTAAGCCATGTTGCGGTCCCAGCCGTATTGCGGGAATTCCCGGGCAAGGGTCCGCATATAGGCGTCGCGGTGGGTCTTGGCCAGGACGCTGGCGGCGGCGATGGCCTGCACGGTGGCGTCGCCCTTGACAACGGTGTGGGCGGGCGCGCCGGGCCAGGTGGAAAAACGGTTGCCGTCCACAAGGACGAGGTCGGGCTTCAACGACAGTTTGTCGAGCGACCGTTTCATGCCTTCGATCGAAGCGTTCAGGATATTGATCCGGTCGATTTCTTCTGCATCCACGGCCGTAACGGCCCAGGCCAGCGATTCCCGTTCGATGACGGGCCGGAGTTCATCGCGCTGGGCTTCGGTCAACTGTTTCGAGTCGTTCAGCAGCGGATGATTGAACCCTTCGGGCAGGATGACGGCCGCGGCGAAGACGGGACCGGCGAGGCAGCCGCGACCCGCCTCGTCGCAGCCGGCGACGAGGGTGCGGCTGCCGGCGAGCAACGCCGCGGTATCGGTCATACAACGGCTGAAATCGGGCTCGACCTCCAGCAGGGAATAGACGTCGGCGATCCCGGCTTTCTTCCACACGGACGCAGGAAGCCGATTCTGTCCGCAGACGACGACCGGTTTCTTTTTGTATTTCTTACTGAGCGCGAGAATCCCGCTGATGAGTTTCCCGTCGAGGCTCTGGGCATCAAAACGGCCTTCTCCGGTAAGGATGGCATCCGCTTCGGCGATTTTCTGTTCCAGGCCGGTCATTTCACCGAAGAGTTGCCAGCCGGGCACAAGCTCGGCCCCGAGCTTGTGGAGGGCGGCACCTACGCCGCCCGCTGCGCCGCCGCCCGGCAGGGCGGTGTCGAGCCCGGCCTCCGCCGCAAAGCGTTCCATCCGCCGCTCCAACCGCTCCAGCATCGGCGCATCAGCCCCTTTCTGCGGGCCATAGACCATGGTCGCCCCATTGGGCCCCAACAACGGATTGTCCACATCACAGGCGACGGTGATCTGCACGCGCTCGCTGTCACATTGAATGATCCCACGCGCGGCAGAACCTTTTCGAGCCCAGCGGGGGCGCTCGGGCTCGAAAGAACCTGCCGCTCCACCAGGCCTGCACTCATTCAATGTGACAGCGAGCGCACCGAACAACCCTTCGCCACCGTCGTTGGTGGCACTGCCGCCGATGCCGACGACGATGCGGCGGCAGCCGCGCCGGATGGCGGCCGCCAGCAAGAGCCCCAACCCGTAAGTCGTCGTCTTCTCCGGATTGCGCTTTTCCGGCCGGAGCATGGCCAGGCCGCAGACCTTCGCCATCTCGATGAAAGCCTGCCGGTTGCCGTCGAACAAAAGCAGCGGCGCCTGGATCGGCCGCATCAACGCATCGAAAGTATCGACAAGCACCCGGTGACAGCTGCCGGCCAAGGCCGTCTCGACAACTTCCATCGATCCATCCCCTCCGTCCGCCATCGGCAATTTGACAATCTGCGCATCCGCCCCGCCGACCAGATGCCGCCGGACGGCGACTTCCAGAGCATCTGCAACGCCGGCTGCACCCACAGAACCCTTGAATTTATCGGGAACTATCAGAATATTCCGTATCTTTGTCATAAAACGACGCTATCTTCACAAAAATACGAAATAATCCATGAATCCCTACGAAATCAAGGGGCCCTATAACCCGAATCCCCCGAAAACCCAGCCGAAGAAACGCCCGCTCGAACTCGGCATGGAACAACTCCTTGACGTCGGCCACATCATTGCCGTCGCTTCAGGCAAAGGTGGTGTCGGCAAATCCACCGTCGCCGTCAACCTGGCCATCACGCTCGCCCGGCTCGGCTACAAAGTCGGCCTGGCTGATGCCGATGTATACGGTCCTTCCGTCCCGAAGATGACCGGTACCGAGAAAGACATCCCCGAAGTGGAAGTCTATGACGAGATGGGCAATCCGCTTCCCATCGACGCTGAAATCGACGACAGCTGCAAGGAAATCATCGTCCCGATTGAAAAATACGGCGTGAAATGGATGAGCATCGGCTATTTCGCCCGGCCGGAACAGGCCTTGATCTGGCGAGGTCCGATGGCCTGCAATGCGCTCAAGCAAATGCTCTTGCAGGTCAAATGGGGACATCTCGACTTCCTGCTCATCGACCTGCCTCCGGGAACCGGCGACATCCACATCTCGCTGGTACACGACATTCCGCTCAGCGGCGCCATCATCGTCACCACCCCGCAGGCCGTCGCCCTCGCCGATGTCGAGAAGAGCGTCAACATGTTCCGCAACCCGCAAGTGGACAAACCGATCCTGGGCATCGTCGAAAACATGTCGTGGTTTACTCCTGCCGAGCTGCCTGAAAACCGCTACTACATCTTCGGCCGTGACGGCGGGCAGGATATGGCCGACAAATACGGCATTCCGCTCCTGGGCCAGATTCCGCTCGTACAAAGCGTCCGCGAAGGCGGCGACGACGGTACTCCCGCGGCCCTTTCCGACGGTCCTGTCTTCGACGCCCTCCGTGCGGCTGCCGAGGCCATTCTCGCCGCTGGAGAATAACCAACTGACATATAGTTATTTACGCAATATCGCCCCCTCTGGTCAGGAGGGGGCGATATTATGTAGTATCCTGATTATCAGGATTTTTATCTCCAGCGCCTATTTTTCGGGCGCGACAGAACGCAGGAAAAGTTCGTCCATCTGGACATCGTCGATGCGCGAAGGGGCGTCGAGCATGACATCGCGGCCCATGTTGTTCTTCGGGAAAGCGATGTAGTCGCGGATGGTCTCCTGGCCGCCGAAGAGAGCGCAGACACGGTCGAAACCGAAAGCGAGGCCCCCGTGCGGCGGAGCACCGAACTTGAAGGCGTTGATGATGAAACCGAACTTGTAGTCCGCATCTTCTTTTGAGATGCCGAGCACCTCGAACATCCGCTGCTGGACATCGGCTTCGTGGATACGGATCGATCCGCCGCCAAGTTCCACGCCGTTGAGCACGAAATCGTAAGCGTTGGCGCAGACACGTTCCAGATCTTCCTTCTTATTGCTGTAGAACCAGTCCAGATGTTCCGGTTTCGGCGCCGTGAACGGATGGTGCATCGCATAGAAACGCTGCGTCTCGTCATCCCATTCAAGCAGCGGAAAATCGACCACCCAGAGCGGTGCGTATTCGTGCGGATTGCGCAGGCCGAGGCGGTTGCCCATCTCGATGCGGAGCACACCCAGCATCGTCTGCGCCTTGCGTTTCTCGCCGCAAAGCACCAGCACGAGGTCGCCTTTCTGCGCCTCAACGGCAGCGGCAACCGCCTGGAGTTCCTCCGGCGTATAGAACTTGTCGACCGACGACTTGATGGAGCCGTCTTCGTTCATCTTGATATAGACCAGCCCTTTGGCACCGACCTGCGGCCGCTTCACCCACTCGGTGAGTTCATCGGTCTGCTTACGGGTGTACCCGGCGGCTCCCGGCACGGCAATCGCACCCACATAGGGCACGCTGTCGAAGACGCTGAAGCCATGGCCTTGAACCAGCGGGGTAATCTCATGCAGCTTCATGCCGAAACGGATGTCCGGCTTGTCGCTGCCGTAGTTGTCCATGGCATCGTACCAGCTCATGCGCGGGATCTTCGGGGCGATGGTCACATCGATTACTTCCTTGAACAGGTGGCGCATCATGCCTTCGAACACGTCGAGTACGTCTTCCTGTTCCACGAAACTCATCTCGCAGTCGATCTGCGTGAATTCCGGCTGACGGTCGGCGCGCAGGTCTTCGTCGCGGAAGCAACGCACGATCTGGAAATACCGGTCATAGCCGGCCACCATCAGCAGCTGCTTGAAGGTCTGCGGACTCTGCGGCAGGGCATAGAACTCGCCCGGGTTCATGCGGCTGGGCACCACGAAATCGCGGGCCCCTTCCGGCGTCGATTTGATGAGGAACGGCGTTTCAATCTCTAGGAAGCCCTTGTTGTCCAGATAATTGCGCACCTCATGCGCCATGCGGTGACGGAGCATCAGCGCGCGCTTCAGCGGCCCGCGCCGAAGGTCGAGATACCGGTACTTGGCCCGGATGTCTTCGCCGCCATCCGATTCGTCTTCGATGGTGAAAGGCGGGGTCTGCGAAGCATTCAGCACTTTCAGGTCGGTCAGGCGGATCTCGATGTCACCGGTCGGGAGCTTGGCATTCTTGCTCTGCCGCTCTTCGACGACACCCGTCGCCTGAATCACGAACTCACGGCCCAGGCGAGCAGCGGTTTCGCTGACCGCCGACGCCGTCGTTTCATCCACGCGCAGCTGGGTGATGCCGTAGCGGTCGCGGATATCGACGAAACTCATGCCGCCCATCCGGCGACTTTTCTGTACCCAGCCCGCCAGGGTCACGGTCTGACCGACATGGCTGATTCTCAATTCTCCACAAGTATGTGTGCGATACATGACTCTTATTTGTTATAATACCTGATCGATTGCATCATCCGGTTGCCTCGCGCCAGCTCAGCTGCCCAGAAGAAATAGCCATTGGCCGAGAGATGGATACCGTCGGTCGTACAATCATCCCGCAGGTTGCCCTTCTCGTCGGAAAGGACCTTCGCGATGTCAATGTAGAAATAGCCGTACCGGCTGGCTCCGGCGTCCAGGAGCTTGTTGATCTCGGAAGCACGGTCATTGAAACCTTCGTAGAATTTGGTCTTCGGATTGAGCGGAAGCATGCTCTGCACATACAGCTCGGTCTGGGGAAGCTGCTCCCGGATGGTCTTGATCAGGCGCTCAAAACGGTCGAAAGCGGCCAGCGGCGTCAGTTCCGGTTCATTAATCAAGTCGTTGGTTCCGGTGATCAGGAAGATCTTGTCGGGCTTGTCGCCCACGAGTTCATCGACACGCTGGCACACACCGTCAATCACGTCCCCGCTGATGCCGCGGTTGATGACATAGCCCATCGGGAAGAGTTCCGTCCAGAGCGCATTGTTGTTGAGGCTGTTGCCCAGCATGACGATCTTGTGCTCGGTCTCGGGCAGCGAACGGAAGATCGATACGCGGTGCTTGTAATAATCCGACACTTCAAGCGGATATTCCCGGTCGTTCGCCTTGTTGAGATGCGGCTTGCCGATCTGAGATTCAATAGCCTGGGCGAGAGCCTCGTAGCCAGCTCCGTTGAGGAGCTTGCCCTCATCCCAAGAATAGGTTCCTTCCTGGATACCTTTGCTGAGGGCCGCATTGATGTCGATGACCTCGAAGCCGCCTTTTTCCGCCAGGTTGGCTACCTGCGCATTGACCGCTTCACAAGCGTGCGCCTGCTCTTCCGTCAAGGCCGGCGTGCACACAATATTCAGCCAGTAACCTTCGGTCTTGGGCGAAGCCTTTTTGATCTGCTTGAAAATCTGTCCGATGTTGGCGACAATCTCCGCTTCGGGCGTACCGTGGAGAATGTCGTTCCAGCCCGCGCTGACGAAAATCTTGGCAGGCTTGCCGGCCGCGATCCGGTCGATGCGATAGAGCACATGCTCCGTGGCGTCGTACGTGATGCCCCGGTTCTTGAGGGTGGTGTCTGCGAAAAATTCATTCCAGAGTCCCCGGTCGATGTAGTCATCGCCGACCATGACGATATTCTTCGGGAAGACAGGCATCTCGGCGTACATGCCATTCTTCTCCTCAAAATAAGTGGGATTGGTAAACCACGCCGGTTTGGTGACGGGGTGCTGCTGTTTCGTGCACCCGGTGCAACAAGCAACCAGGACGGCCGCTGTCGCTGCGATGAAAAGGATTCGTTTCATTATCTTACATGTATATTATACGTTGAAAAGGAAATGCATGATGTCACCATCCTGCACTACATACTCTTTGCCTTCGCTGGCCAGCTTGCCGGCAGCACGGCAGGCCGCTTCACTGCGGAGCGTGACGAAATCGTCGTATTTGATGACCTCGGCCCGGATAAAGCCCTTCTCGAAGTCCGTATGGATGACGCCCGCCGCCTGCGGAGCCTTGTCGCCCTTGTGGATTGTCCAGGCCCGGCATTCGTCGGCACCGGCCGTGAAGAAAGTCTGCAGGTTGAGCAGGGCATACGCCGACTGGATCAACCGCACCACACCGGACTCTTCGAGACCGATCTCTCCCAGGAACATCGCGCGCTCCTCGGGATCCTCCAACTCTGCTATCTCCGACTCGATCTTGGCCGAAATCACGAGCAACTGCGCATTCTCGCCTGCCACCGCTGCACGCACCGCCTCTACGTAGGCGTTTCCGGTGGCCGCGGAATCCTCGTCCACATTGCAGACATACAGCACCGGCTTGTTGGTCAGCAGGCAGAATTCCCGGGCGATGCGGCGTTCTTCCGCATTGTCGAGCTCCACTTCGCGCGCGTTGCGGCCCTGCTCGAGCACCGCCTTGTAGCGAAGCAGCACGTCCACCGCTTTCCTGGCCTGCTTGTCGCCGCCTGTTTGGGCCTGCTTCTGCAACTTGGAGAGCCGGTTGTCCACGGTTTCCAAGTCCTTGATCTGCAGTTCGACATCGATGATTTCCTTGTCGCGCACCGGATCGACGCTGCCGTCCACATGGGTGACGTTCGGATCGTCGAAGCAGCGGAGCACATGGAGGATGGCATCGGTCTCCCGGATATTGGCCAGGAACTGGTTGCCCAGGCCTTCACCCCGGCTCGCTCCCTTCACAAGGCCCGCGATATCCACGATTTCCACCGTGGCGGGGATGGTCCGTTTCGGATGGCAGATGTCCGTCAGCACGTTAAGGCGCTTGTCCGGCACGGTGGTCGAACCGACGTTCGGCTCAATGGTGCAGAACGGGAAATTCGCCGCCTGTGCCTTCGAGGAGCTGATGCAGTTGAACAAGGTTGATTTCCCGACATTCGGCAAACCTACGATTCCGCATTTCAAAGCCATTTTTTCCTTTTTAATTTATAACCCGCAAAGATAGCAAATAATTGATTTTTTTACTATCTTTGGCTTTATGAAAAAGATCATCACCTCCTTTGCTGTCCTGCTTTGCTGCCTGGGCGTCGCCGCTGCACAGGACGAAAACTGTTTTTCCGTCATCGCCGGCCGCGCCGCGACCGTGGACGGTTCCGTCCTGATGGCCCACAACGAAGACGACCATGGCGAGCAGATGCTCAACATCTACGTCGTCCCCGCCACCGACAAGAGCCTCCGTTACATCTGGTGCGAATTTCCCGGCATGGAAGTGTCCGACGTCTATATGAACCAATTTGGCGTCTCGGTAGCTTCGAACGGATGCCCGTCCCGCGAAGACAAGGGAGTCCTTACCGGCAACGGCGTACTCTATGAGATCCGCCAGTCCGTGGCCCGCTATGCCCGTACGGCCCGCGAAGCCGTGGTGATCATCGGTACGATGGTCGAGACCTTCGGTTACAAGGGCAGCGGCCGCTCCTACATCGTGGCCGATCCCTCGGAAGGCTGGGTGGTTTCTGTCGTCAAAGGCAAGCATTGGGTCGCCCAGCGCGTTCCCGACGACAAGGTGATGACCATTCCGAACTATTACGTCATCGGTGAGATCAACCTGGATGACGAAGAGAATTTTGCCGGAAGCGACGACATCGTGGATTACGCCATCTCCCGCGGCTGGTACGATCCGGCCAAGGACGGGGCCTTCTCCTTTGCCAAAGCCTATTCCTCCGAAAAATCATTGGCTTCCATCAACAACCAGGCACGCCACCATCAGGCCTGGGACTACTTCTTCGGTATGGACCGCCCCGGCGAATTCGCTTCCATCCCGCGCAAGAAAGTCTCTCTCCGCGACATGATGAACGTCCTCTCGATCCACAACGTCCCCGATGCCGAAGGCCATCTGGTCAACTGCATCTGCAACGAGAACACCGTCCTTGCCTCCATCTTCCAGCTTCGCCCATGGTCCGACTTCGATGCCGGTTGTGTGATGTGGAATGCTATGGGCCACCCCTGCTGCCAGGTCTTTGTCCCCTGGTATGCCGGCATCACGGAAGCACCGGCCGGCCTGGGCCGCTTCAAGACCTGGAAGGAAGCTGAAAAGAAGCACATGACCGACGCCAAGGACAAACGCAAGAACTACCCGGATCATTTCTATTGGAAATACTTTGAAGGATGGGACGTCACCCACGACCCGTCCGTCGAGCAGCGCGAGGTCTTCCGTGCCCGCAAGGATTTCGAGAACCAGAAGACAAAAGACTACAACGCCTTCATCCGGAAATTCTATTAACCCGCAACACTCCGTAACATCACAAACTTTATAAAAAAGAGGATTTCGGGGTCAATCTGACCCAGGTTTTCGGGGAGGCCGACCCCATTTGGTATCCTTTCGCCGGTTTGTGGACTTCGACCGCCGATCCGGACGAAGATGACCCGAATGCCAAGGTGATGGCTTTCGGCCTGGATATTTCCTATACCCCGCAGGGAGATATCAAGGTCTTCCCTGCTATTGACTACTTCCGCGCTTTCGCCCACTCCGTCCGCTGCGTGAAGGAATAGGTTCGGCAGAAGGACCTTCGCACGAACAACAACTTAACGGAGACGCTTGATGTAAGTAGAAAGCGTGATGACGTGGTCCGCCTTGGCGGCATAGTAGCCCGTTTTGGGCGTCCGCTCCAACCCTTCGAGGATGGCTGTCAGCGGCGTGGAAGCCAACTGATCGTTGAAAGAGCGGATCAGATCGAGTTGATAGGTATTGACGGCATCCCAAAGACCCTGGAGCGCCGGAATTTTCTCCATCTCGTCGCGGTTCCATTGATTGTGGGTAGCCAGATACTCGACACCCTGGGCGATCTGGGACGGCGAAAAAGCGGCGCGCTGTGGAACGGACGGCTCTTCGGCTGAAACCGTTTCGGCTTCGGTTTCGGTTCCGGTTCCGGCCTCGGCGTCCATCTGAGTCCCGGTCGCTGCCTCAGGTTCAAGAGCCGCCGAATCTGTCCGGGACATCATTTCTTCCAGCAACGGCATTGAAAAAGAAAGCATGACGGGTACAGGCGGTTGTTTCTGCTGCCGGTCACCCGAACGGAGACCCAGCACAAAACCCACCATGATCGCGCATCCCAGCGCCAGGGCACCGAGCACGATCCGCCCGAATCCGGGCTCTTTCCATCTGTTTTTATCCAGATCCATGTCGGGATGACACGACTCGAACGTGCGACTCCTTGGTCCCAAACCAAGTGCGCTACCAACTGCGCCACATCCCGTGAGCCGCAAAGGTATGAAAAAAATTTGGCATATTTCAGAAAACCCTCTATCTTTGCATTCCCTGTCGCCATGAAGATGGTCCCCCATCGATGGCAACAAGCGGCACCAGCCGCTAGCGAAGGCCAAGCCGGGTCAGCCCGTGCGACAGCTGGCCGGAGCGAGGGGTCTGGGGCAAAACCCAGCAGAACAATCCCCAAAGCGGCACCAGCCGCTAGCGAAGGCCAAGCCGGGTCAGCCCGTGCGACAGCTGGCCGGAGCGAGGGGTCTGGGGCCTTGGCCCCAGTAAACAAGGTGAGGTGGGTGAGTGGCTTAAACCACCAGTTTGCTAAACTGACGTACGGGCAACCGTACCGGGGGTTCGAATCCCCCCCTCACCGCAGTAACGATTGATTATCAATCACTTACAAAATTTGTACACAAAATTTTACACGCGAGGTAAAGTTTGTGTACTTTTTGTTTTCCTACCTATTATACAGAATAACGCACACTTTTGTGACATGAACCCCGAAAGTTAGACAAAATACTTTAGGGGTTTTTGTTATGTCAAAA
>JAEEGI010004718.1_pt1 | contig 31755 bp, 25 predicted proteins | sample 8958751 | NCBI WGS metagenome assembly JAEEGI01 (sample SAMN16246545, study PRJNA631951) | gut metagenome | biome: gut microbiome; feature: rumen; material: KS-attached | host: Bos | place: Iran: Karaj | collected 2018-10 | reverse complement strand
ACACCCGGCCGGGCCTTGATGAGTTCAAGCCTCTGAAGCGTGATGTCCTTGTATCTCTTTGCCTCATAATCCGAGTTTATCTGCTGAAGGCCCTCGTCTAGAATACGGGCGAACTCTTCTATACTGTCAGGTTCGCGACTGAACTCCACAACCCATTGGTGGCGGCACTTTCCATCGGCATCCATGAAAACAGGTGCCGCAGTATATTCCAGCACCTCCGCCCCCGTCTGCCGACAAGCCTCGACCAGTCCTTTCTCGGCATTGTCGACTATCAGTTCCTCACCGAAAGCGTTGATGAAGGACTTCGTGCGACCTGTTATAACGAACTTGTAAGGGTTCTTCTCCGTGAAGCGAATCATGTCGCCTATAATGTATCGCCATAAGCCACTTGAAGTCGAGATGACCATTGCATAGTTCTTTCCTGTCTCAACACCCCAAAGAGGCACAACAGTAGGCTCTTCCCTATCGAACTCATCCATTGGAATGAACTCGTAGAAGACTCCGTAATCTATCATCAGACTCATAGCCGAATCACTCGGATCGTCCTGCAAGCCAAAGAAACCTTCTGAGGCATTGTAGGTCTCCATATAGTGCATCTTGGATGATGTGATGAGGCGTTCGTATTGCCCACGATAAGGAGTGAAGGCCACGCCACCATGGAAGAACACTTCCAGGTTGGGCCATACCTCATTAAGGTGTTGTTTCCCGCTAAGTTCCATGACGCGATTCAAGACAGAAAGCATCCATGAAGGAACGCCGCTCAGATTTGTGACATTCTGCTTCATGGCTTCCCTCGCAATGCAGTCACGCTTTACCTCGAAGTCACTCAGTAAAGCAGTGGCTTTCTTGGGAACACGAATCAGGTTGACAAGCGGGTTGATGTTCTCGATGAGGATGGCACTAAGGTCGCCCACAAGACTGCCAGGCAGGTTGTAGTTCGGGGCATGGCTGCCGCCAAGAATCAAGGCTTTACCATCAAAGATACGGCTCTTCGGATTGTTGCGCAAGTACCACACAACGGCATCGGTGCCACCGGCATAGTGCGTGTCGTGCAAGCCATCCTTGCTTACAGGGATGAACTTGCTCTTGTCGTTCGTCGTGCCGCTGGACTTGGCATACCACTTCACCTTTCCTGGCCAAAGGACATCCTTCTCGCCATGCCTCATGCGGTCGATGTAGCCTTTCAGCTCTTCATAAGTATTGAGAGGCGTTTGGCGGGCAAAGTCCTCGTAGCTGAGGTCCTTGCTAAAACCGTGTGCCCTACCCCATTCCGTATCTGATGCTTTACCGAGCAGACGCTTGAGAACGCCTCTTTGCAAAACCTCTGCCTCAGTTGCATAAAGGTCGAGCTTATGGCAGCGAGGCGTAAAGACGGGGCGTATGATGTTACTCAGAGACATGTTTGCAATTTACAATTTCGTCGTGTAGCTTATGGTCGTGCTTGAGGCGATGAAGGGCATTTCTGCTTGCCTTCTGATGGCTTTCCTTCTTGGAGTAGCCTTTACCGCGAGCACATTCATGGCCGTTGATTACAACCTTTGAGTTGAAGAGCGGCGAACCGTCTTCGTCCTTTGTTTCTTCAAGCAAGACATATTCGAGAGTGACCTTGTGCTTCTGGCACCACTCCAAAAGTTTGCTCTTGAAGTTCACTTCCTTGTATGCCAGCTTGTCGATATCGATAAGGCGCTTCAGAATCCTCTTCTTTACGAAGCTTTTGCAGTGGCCGTATCCCCTGTCGAGATAGATGGCACCGATGAGTGCTTCGAAGGCATTACCAGCAAGGTAGCTGTTGTGCGTTTGGTTGTGTTCGTTGCGGCGGACGAGTTTGTCGAGGCCTATCTCAGCAGCAAGCTTACCGAGAGTCTCTCGCTGAACTATTTTGCTACGAGTGTTCGTCAGGAAGCCTTCCCGCTTACGAGGGAAGTGATGATAGACAATCTCGCCTACGACAGCACCCAGGATGGCATCGCCAAGGAACTCGAGGCGCTCGTTGTTCAAGCGGTTCCCTTCTTTGTTCTGGGCGAGCATCGACTTGTGCATCAACGCTTCCTGATAGATGCGGATGTCGCGAGGATAGAAGCCCAGCATTTTATGAAAAATGCGATAAAGCTCCTTATCCTTGCGGAAAGGCAACCTTATCGCGTCTATCAGGTTTAGGGCAGACACGGCCTTATCCTGCGTATTTCTTGAAGATAACGCAGGCGTTATGACCTCCGAAGCCAAATGTATTGCTCAGAGCGGCTCTTACTGTGCGCTTCTGTGCCTGGCCGAAGGTGAAGTTCAACTTGTAGTCAATCTCCGGGTCTTCGTCGCCCTCTTCATGATTGATGGTGGGCGGAACGATGTCTTCCTTGACTGACATCACACTCGCCATTGCCTCGATGGCTCCAGCGGCACCAAGCAGATGACCTGTCATGGACTTTGTGCTGCTGATGTTGAGCTCGTAGGCGTGCTTTCCGAAAACAGCAATGATGGCCTTGCATTCGCTTACATCGCCGACAGGAGTCGATGTGCCGTGCACATTGATGTAGTCGATATCCTCAGGCTTCATGGCAGCATCTTCGAGAGCATTCTCCATGACGAGCTTTGCACCGAGACCTTCGGGATGAGACGCCGTGATGTGATGTGCGTCGGCACTCATGCCTGCGCCGGCCATCTCGGCATAAATCTTGGCACCACGAGCCTTTGCATGCTCTAGTTCTTCAAGCACGAGGACTGCGCTGCCCTCTGCCATCACGAACCCGTCACGACTTGCACTGAAAGGCCTGCTGGCTTTTTGAGGTTCGTCGTTGCGAGTGCTGAGGGCGTGCATTGCTGTGAAGCCGCCCACTCCAGCTGCTGTGATAGCTGCTTCTGCACCACCACTTACGATAACGTCGGCCTTACCCAAACGAATGAGGTTGAATGCGTCGGCAAGTGCGTTTGTCGAAGAGGCGCAAGCACTGGAGGTAATGTAGTTGGGGCCGTGGAAGCCGAACTTGATGCTGATGTGACCTGCACAGATGTCTGCTATCATCTTAGGCACGAAGAAGGGATTGAACTTGGGGCCGAGTGTCTCGCCTGTCTTTGCATAGGCGGTTACCTCTTCCTCATAAGTCTTCATACCTCCGATACCAACACCGAAGACGACACCAACCCTGTTCTTGTCGATTTGCTCGAGATCCATTGCGCTATCCTCTACGGCCATGATGGCTGCAGAAAGTGCATACTGACAATAGGGGTCCATCTTGCGGGCTTCCTTCTTGTCGATGAAATCTTCCGGATTGAAGTTCTTGACTTCGCAGGCAAACTGCGCTTTGAACTTAGAGGCGTCGAAATGTGTAATAGGAGCAGCGCCGCTCACGCCCTTAAGCATGTTCTGCCACGTTTCTGCAGCAGTATTGCCTAAAGGAGTGACGGCACCTATGCCTGTCACTACAACTCTTTTCAGTTCCATATAATAACTAATGGGGATTAATGATTACGGATTAAAGATTTAAGTTTTGATGGCTTCCTACCGAAAGCAGCATCACGCTTTAATCCTTAATCTTTATTCCTTAATCCTGAAACTACTTGTTTGCTTCGATGAATGCGATAGCATCAGCAACGGTAGAGATCTTCTCTGCCTTGTCGTCGGGAATAGTGATCTCGAAAGCCTTCTCGAACTCCATAATCAACTCAACGGTGTCAAGAGAGTCTGCACCGAGGTCGTTTGTGAATGATGCTTCGGGAGTAACGTCTGCTTCATCAACACCCAACTTATCAACAATAATCTCTTTTACTTTTGCTTCAATTTCTGACATAATCTTATGTTTAGGTTATAAATAAATAATGTACTGCTTTTTGTTTCGCGCTGCAAAGTAAAGACATTTTGCGCAAATATGCAACACTTGAACACAAAAATACGCCCTTTTGTGCACATTTTAACCTTTTTTGTGCACAAAGACTATGTTGTGTGCAATGAATTTTGTATCTTTGCACCCACTATGCCACTATATGCCGATGTCATCTTGCCCTTGCCTTTGCAGGGTTCTTTTACCTACGCTTTGCCCTCGGAATGTGAGGTTCAGCCGCAGGTGGGGAGTCGTGTGATTGTGCCCTTTGGCAGCCGAAAGTTCTATACGGCAATTGTGGTACGCTTGCACGACGAGGCGCCTTCGTGCCCTACCAAGCCTATCTCCGAGGTGCTCGACGCTTCGCCTGTTGTGCTTCCTGAGCAGTTGCGCCTTTGGAAATGGATTGCCGATTATTATCTCTGCACTTGCGGTGATGTGTTCAAGGCTGCTTTGCCTTCCGGTTTGAAGCTGGAGAGCGAGAGCACCATCATTCTCGACGATGATTGGAAGGCCGAAACGCATCTGACTCCCAGCGAGGAAAAGGTTTGGCGTGCACTTAGCGCAAAGCCAGAACAGACCTTGTTGAGCTTGCAGAAAGAGACTGGCGTAAAGGGCATTCTGCCTGTCGTGAAGAGCCTTTTGGAGAAGGGTGCGGTGAGGATGAAGGAAGAACTTCGACATACTTACAAGCCCAAGACTGTGATGTGCGTGCGGCTTGCAGAGGCCTGTTCTTCCGAAGCGAAGCAATTCGAGGCCCTCGACAGCTTGCGTCGTTCACCTAAACAAGAGGCTTTGCTCAGTTGTTTCCTTTCCCTCGAAACGCCGATTGAGAAGTCAAGGCTGCTGCAAGAGGCGAATTGCTCGGATGCCATATTGAGGGAACTCTGCCAGAAAGGAATCCTCGAAACATTTGCCAAGCCCATCGAAAGAGCAAAGTCTGCTTTTCAAGAGGGAGGGGCTTCTCCTCTGACACCCATTCAGCAAAAGGCGATGGAGAGTATCGAGGAGCAATGGAGGTCGCACAATGTCTGTCTGCTTCATGGCGTGACGAGCAGCGGTAAGACGGAAATATACATCCACCTCATGAAGAAGGCTGTCGAGGAGGGGAAACAGGTGCTCTTCATGTTGCCCGAAATCGTCTTGACCACGCAGCTTACCGAAAGGCTCCGTCGTGTCTTCGGAAACCGCTTGGGAGTCTATCATTCCCGCTACCCTGACCGCGAACGCGTGGAGCTTTATCAGAAGATGCTTTCCGACAGTCCTTATGACATTGTTGTGGGGGTTCGTAGCAGTCTGTTTCTGCCTTTCAAGCGACTCGGCCTGCTCATAATCGACGAAGAGCACGAGACTTCTTTCAAGCAACAAGACCCTGCGCCTCGCTATCATGCCCGAAATGCCGCATTGGTTTTAGCGATGCAAACTGGGGCGAAGGCTTTGCTGGGCTCAGCCACTCCGAGCCTGGAGTCGTACCACAATGCCCTTGTCGGCAAATACGGGCTTGTGACGCTGAAGACGCGCTATGCTGGCATGCTGTTGCCGAATATTGAGGTCATCGACACCAAGGAGATGCATAGGAAAAAGATGATGACCGGTGTCTTTTCGCCGCAATTGCTTTTGCGTATCCGCCAGGCTTTGGAGCAACACAGGCAAGTCATTCTCTTCCAGAACCGTAGGGGCTATGCACCCGTCCTGGAGTGCAAGGAATGCGGTTGGACGCCCCGTTGTGAGAAATGCGACGTAAGCCTTACTGTTCATCGGGGTTACAGACAGATGATCTGCCATTATTGCGGCAAGACTTACAACATTCCGCAGATTTGTCCGAGCTGCGAGGGCAAAGAGCTTTCCAGCAGAGGATACGGCACGGAGCGCATTGAGGAGCAGCTGCAAGCCATTTTGCCCGAAGCTCGCATTGCGCGTATGGATTTGGATACCACGCGTTCCCGTCAGAACTACGAGCAGATTCTGCACGACTTCGAGGCGGGAAAGACCGACATCCTCATCGGCACACAGATGGTGACAAAGGGTCTCGACTTCGACCGTGTGAGCCTCGTTGGCATCCTTTCGGCCGACCAGATGCTCGCCCAACCCGACTTCCGCAGCTACGAAAGAGCTTTCCAACTTATGGAGCAGGTTGCAGGCAGAGCAGGCAGGAAAGGTTCGACGGGACAAGTTGTGCTGCAGACTCGCGACGCCGAGAACGACATCGTCCGTCAGGTGGTTCGCCACGACTATGAAGGCATGTATGCCCAGCAGTCGCAGGAACGTGAATTGTTCCGTTATCCTCCTTTCTGCAGAGTCGTGTTCATCTATATGAAGCACCGCGACGAGAGCGTTGTGGATCAACTTTCGACGGACTTTGCCGGACTACTTCGGCAAGTGTTCGGGGAGCGGGTGCTCGGTCCGGACACACCGCCGGTGAGCCGTATCCAAATGATGCACATCCGCAAACTGATACTGAAGATAGAGACCAACGCCTCGATGTCTGCCGTCAGAGAGCGTCTCATTGCCCTTCAGAACAGGGTTCTGCAGCAGCCTGGATACCGCTCGGCGCAGGTGTATTATGATGTGGATTGAGGGCATCAAAAACGCCGGCTGCGGCGATGGCAATCCCCGGCTGCGGCGATGGCAATCCCCGCACGCGGCGTTGGGCAATTCCGCAGGCGGCGTTTTCAACCCCCTTGTCAGAACAAATGAAGGCCGCTCTTTTTCGAGAAATAACGGTCCATTTGTTTGATGAGACCGCTCTTGCAGAAAACGACCACGCGGTCGCCAGGTTGGAGTTGCGTGTTACCGTAAATCAGAGCACCCTGGTCCTCGCCCCGAACATAGCCGCCAAGCGTGACGCCCGTAGGCAAACGCAGTTCATAGACGGGTTTCTGGCAGGCGAGACTGCCTTCCTGCGCCACAATCTCGGCCACATCGGCACTTGCGATGGTGAGGCACTTCACATTATGCGCATCGGTGTCGAGCATCATCTGATAGATGCGACCTGCCGCTATCATCTTCTTATTGATGATGGTGCCGATATCGAGCTTCTCGGCCATCGAGATATAATCCATATTATCGACGAGGGCAACGGTCTTGCGAACGCCCATTCTCTTTGCAGCAAGACAGGCAAGGATGTTCGTCTCGGTTTCTGGAGTAAGGGCACAGAAAGCGTGCATATCTGAGAGTCCTTCGTCGAGGAGAAGGCTTGTGTCGCGTCCGTCGCCCTGTATGATGCGGATGTCGCTGTCTTCGAGGATTTCGTTGAGTTTATGGCAACGCTCTTCATTCTGCTCGATAATCTTTATGTTATAGAAATCGGGCTTCCCTTCTGCCACATGCACAGAGGTGCGTCCGCCTCCCATAATCATGACATTGCGGACGTCTGCATAATCCTCCTTGCCAACAATCTCGCGAATGTACTGGATGTGACGCTTGGTGGTCATGAAGTAAGCTATGTCGCCGTTTCGCAGTTCGTCGTTACCGGTAGGAATGATGGTATCGTCGCCTCGCTTGATGGCTACAATACGGTAAGGTGTCTGGGCATCGCAGAGATTGCGAAGAGCGACGCCTGTAATGCGAGCTTTCTCGCGAAGCTTGATGCCAAGCATGACGAGGGCTCCGCCTGCAACCTCCCAGTACTGACGCACCCAAGAGCGCTTGATGCCGTCAAGGATCTCCCTTGCGGCAAGACCTTCCGGATAGATGATGGAATCTACCCCCATCTGATGGAAAAGGGCGCTGTACTGAGGCATCGTATATTCGGCAGTATCCACTCGGGCAATTGTCTTGCGGGCCCCAAGCGTGTGGGCAAGCATGCAGCAAGTGATGTTTCGCGTCTCCTCGGGCGTAACAGCAATAAAGAGGTCGCATTGATGCACGCCACCTTCACGAAGGCCGCTGATAGATGTGGGCGAGACGTTGAGCGTCATCAAATCGAGGTCGCCGGAATTCAGAAGGCGGGCGGTCTTCTCGGGACTCTCGTCGATGAGGATAATGTCCTGGTCTTCTCTCGAAAGGAGTGCGGCCAGATGCGAACCGACTGCTCCTGCTCCTGCTATTACGATTTTCATAGGATTGCTTTCTTTATGGCTTCCGCATCGAGCCCTACCAGATGATAGAGCTCTTCAGGTGTGCCGTGTTCTACGAAATGGTCAGGCAGACCAAGACGAATCACTTCGGGATGCAGGTTGTGGTCGGCCATATATTCGATGACAGCAGAACCCAGTCCGCCCCGAATGACTCCGTCTTCCACCGTTACTATGCGGCGACACTTTGTGCCGACCTCCTTCAGAATGTCTTCATCAATTGGCTTGAGGAAACGCATGTCATAATGAGCCACAGACATTCCCTCTTCCTTCAATTCTTGCACCACCTTCTGGACGACATTGCCAAGCGGGCCAAGGCTCAGGACGGCCACTTCCTTGCCCTCGGACAGCTTGCGGCCTTTGCCAACGGGAATCTCTTCGAAGGGGTTTCGCCAATCCACAAGCACGCCCCGGCCTCTCGGATAACGGATGATGAAAGGTCCTTTGTCGGGAAGCTGAGCTGTGTACATCAGATTGCGAAGCTCGTGCTCGTTCATCGGGGAAGAGATGGTGAGATTGGGAATAGGACGAAGAGCAGCGAGGTCGAAGGCGCCGTGATGCGTGGCGCCGTCTTGCCCTACAAGCCCCGCCCTATCGAAGCAAAAGACTACATGCAACTTACAAAGAGCGACATCATGAATGATGTGGTCGAAAGCCCTTTGAGCGAAGGAAGAATAGATGTTGCAGAAAGGCAGCAAACCTTCTTTCGCCAGGCCTCCGGCAAAGGTTACCGCATGACCTTCAGCAATGCCAACGTCGAAAGTCCGTTCCGGCATCTCCTTCATCATGATGGTAAGGCTGCAGCCTGTTGCCATTGCCGGCGTGATGCCGACTATCTTGTTGTTCTGCTTTGCCAGCTCGAGAAGCGTCTCACCAAAGACATCCTGATATCTGGGAGGCTGGTTGACGCAATTGTCCTTGAGGCGTTCGCCTGTCTCAGGGTCATACTTGCCTGGAGCATGATAAACTGTCGGATTCTTCTCCGCTGCCTTGAAGCCCTTGCCCTTGACTGTATGAAGATGGAGCAACTTAGGCCCTTTCATGTCCTTAATCTGCCGAAGCGTATTGACAAGCTCAATGACATTATGTCCATCGGTAGGCCCGAAGTAACGAATGTTGAGACCCTCGAAGACATTCTGCTGGTTGTTGAGCAACGACTTTAATGAGTTGTTGAAACGCAGAATCCTCTGTCGTCTCTTTTCACTCAGGAAGCCCAGCCGTACAAGGCCATTCGAGAGGCGGAACCGCACATTATTATATAAGCTGGATGTGTGGAGCAGATGCAGATAATGTTTCATGCCGCCGACACTCCTGTCAATGCTCATATTGTTATCATTCAGGATGATAAGCAGGTTGTTGGGAGTGCTGCTTGCATTGTTCAAACCCTCGTAGGCAAGTCCTCCGCTCATGCTTCCGTCGCCGATTACGGCAATCACTTTCCGTTCATCCTCACCATTCTGATGAGCTGCCACAGCCATTCCCAACGCAGCAGAAATACTGTTGGAAGCATGTCCGCAAGCAAAGGTGTCGTACTCGCTTTCCAGAGGCGACGGGAAAGGTCGAAGGCCTCCCAGATGACGATAAGTGTGGAAGGCTTCGCGGCGGCCGGTCAGTATCTTATGACCTGCTGCCTGATGCCCCACATCCCAAACAATGCGGTCATAAGGCGTGTTGAAGACATAATGCAATGCAACCGTCAGCTCAACGACTCCACGTCCGCTGGCGAAATGACCCGGGTTGTTGGCCATCTCCAGAATTATCTCCTGCCTCAGTTCGCTGCAAACCTGAGGCAATGCTTCGAGGGGCAAATTGCGTAGGTCGGCAGGGAAATGTATCTTTGATAGAAGCTCTTTAGGCTCTTTTTTCACGCTTTACTATATATTTTGTGCGCAAAGTTAAACATTTTTGCGGAGTTTTATGTAATTTTGTGCAACAAAATCAGCGAAAGAAGAGAATGAAGGCAGAAGAAACGCTATTCAGAACCATTGTGGAAGTGCCTAAATGGACAAAGCTGATGCACAAAGACCAGCGATTTGTCTTGCTCGGCTCATGTTTTGCCCAGCACATAGGCGAGCGCTTCCAAAGCTATGGTCTCGATGCGGTTTGCAACCCTCTTTGCGTCACCTACAATCCCGAAAGTATCGCCATCCAAGTGAAGCAAGCATTGACGGGAGAAAGCGAGTTGCCCATCTTTCAAGCCAACGACCAGGAGTGGCATTGCTGGCTGGCAAACACGCTCATAAGCGATACGGATGAGAACCGATTGCGAGAGACCGTCTTGAACAAGTTCTCGGAGCTTGGAGAGGCTTTGCGAAGGGCAGATTTCCTCTTCCTGACTTTTGGCACAAACGTCTGCTATCGCCTGAAGGAAAGCGGCTTGACTGTAACTAATTGCCATAAGCAGCCGAATGCTCTCTTTGAGGAAGTCCAAATAGATGCAGAGTCGTGCGCCAACATCACACGTGATCTTTTGGATTTACTCACGTGTCATTGCCCAACAACACACGTGATATTTACGATAAGTCCATATCGATATAAGAAGTATGGCTTTCATGGAAGTCAACTGGCAAAGGCAAGCTTGCTTCTCGCAGTTGATGAAGTCGTGAAACTCTACCCGGAGAAGGCAAGCTACTTCCCAGCTTACGAGATATTGCTCGACGAGCTTCGCGACTATCGTTTCTATGCCGAAGACATGATTCATCCATCTTCCGCCGCCGTCGATTACATTTGGCAAAGGCTGATGGAAAACTGTATGGACAAAGACATGCTGAAGTATATCGAAGACTACGAACCTATTCGCCGAGCTAAAATGCACAGGCCTTTAAACGCTTGACCTTAACATCTCATCTTATATAAACTCTTAAACTTTTCTAGATGTATAGCACTCTCGAAATAGCATCCTTTATCGGAGCCAAAACCAACAACCTCAAAGGGCGCGAGATTGACTGGCTTCTGACGGACAGTCGCAGCCTCTGTTACCCTGAATCGACGCTCTTTTTTGCCATCAAAACAGAGGTGGGCAACGGACATCTCTACATTAACGACCTTTATCAGCGAGGCGTTCGTGCCTTTGTGGTAAGCGAAGAAGTGGAGGGCGACTTCCCTGACGCCGACTTTCTCTTTGTTCAGAACACGCTCTTCGCACTCCAGTCTCTTGCGGCTCAACATCGTTCCCGCTTCGACATTCCTGTCATCGGAGTAACTGGCAGCAATGGCAAGACTGTGGTAAAGGAATGGCTCTACCAACTCTTGGCACCCAACTTCACCATTACCCGCAGTCCCCGCAGCTACAACTCGCAGACAGGTGTCCCTCTTTCTGTATGGCAACTTTCGGAAAGCACAGAGGTCGGCATCTTCGAAGCAGCCATCTCACAACCGAATGAGATGATGGCTTTGGAGCGCATCATCAAGCCCACCATCGGCATCTTCACTTGCTTGGGCGGCGCCCACCAAGAGAATTTCTCAACCTTTGAGCAAAAGTGTATGGAGAAGCTCTTGCTCATGAAAAACGCGAAAGTCGTCATCTATCCTGCAGGCGACTCCGTGATAAAGGATTGCATCCGTCGAGCAAGGCTGAAGGGGCGACTGGTGGCTTGCCCCACAACTGGAAATGCTTATGAGGACAACGAGGCTCTGTGCCGTGCAGCTTGTCGCGAGTTGGGCCTCGACGATGATACCATCGAGGAACGCCTTCGCTCTCTTGAACCCGTAGCAATGCGGCTTGAGGTGAAGGAAGGGCAGAACGACTGCACGCTCATCAACGATTCCTACAACAGCGACATCAGCAGCCTGGACATTGCACTTGACTTCATGAATCGCAGACCCGAGAAAGAAGGCCGTCAGCGCACGCTGATCCTCAGCGATATCCTGCAGAGCGGAGTCGAGCCGCATGCTCTCTACACGCAATTGGCAGACTTGCTCGAGCAGCGAGGCATCAACAATCTGTTGGCTGTCGGTGGCGTCATATCCGCCCACATGAACTGCTTTGCCGGCTTGCCCATCCGATGCAGATTCTTCGCCAACACAGATGCACTTCTGCAGGACGAAATACTTTCCTCACTCGAGCATCAGCTCATCCTTATCAAAGGTGCACGAAAGTTCCACTTTGAGCGCATCACCGACCGATTGGAGAAGAAAGTACACGAGACCATCCTCGAGGTAAATCTAAGCGCACTCGTGCAGAACCTCAACTACTATCGCTCCTTTATGAAACCCGAGACGAAGATGGTTTGCATGGTGAAGGCCGATGGTTATGGAGCCGGAGCTGTCGAGGTGGCAAAGACCCTGCAGGACCACAATGTGGATTACCTGGCAGTCGCTGTGGCTGATGAAGGTGTCACGCTTCGCGAGAAAGGCATCACCCAGGGTATCATGGTCATGAACCCGGAGATGAGCAGCTTCAGCACACTCTTCCAGTACAATCTCGAGCCTGAGATATACAGTTTCCGCATCCTCGACGCCCTCATATATGCCGCTGAGCATGAAGGCATCACAAACTTCCCTGTCCACATCAAACTCGACACGGGGATGCACCGGCTCGGCTTCAACCCCGAGAAAGACATTCACCAGCTCATTGAACGCCTGAAGAGGCAGACGGCTCTCATTCCCCGTTCTGTCTTCTCACATTTCGTGGGCAGCGATTCCGAAGACTTCAATGACTTCTCCGCTCAGCAATACGAGCTGTTCCTGAAGGGCAGCAAGCAGCTTCAGGAAGCCTTCCCCCACCCCATCCTCAGGCACATCTGCAACAGTGCTGCCATCGAACGCTTCCCCGACAGACACCTCGAGATGGTGCGCCTCGGACTGGGGCTTTACGGTATCAACAGCTGCAACAACGAGACCATCAACAACGTCAGCACTCTTCGCACAACAATCCTGCAGATTCATGATGTGAAGGCTGGCGAGAGCGTAGGATACAGCCGCAAAACCATTTTAGAGAGGGACAGTCGCATTGCGAGCCTGCCGATAGGATATGCCGACGGACTTGACAGATTGCTTGGCAACAGGAAAGGCTATTGCCTGGTTAATGGACAGAAGGCAGACTACGTAGGCAATATCTGTATGGATGTCTGCATGATAGACGTCACCGACATTCCTTGTGAAGAAGGCGACCTCGCCACCATCTTCGGCGACGAACTCCCCCCGTCGAAACTGGCCTCTCTCTGCGGCACGATTCCCTACGAAATCCTGACAGGCATCGCTCCAAGAGTGAAACGCATCTACTTCGAAGACAAGTGATGCGCTACTTAAGAATAGTAATCAAAACGCTATCCGACAAAAAAGAGAGCCCTTCAACAGGACTCTCTCTGTGCCTTTCCAGAGCCACTAGGGGGACTCGAACCCCCGACCCACGCATTACGAATGCGTTGCTCTACCAACTGAGCCATAGTGGCGAAACGCGGGTGCAAAGATACAACAAAATGTGAAAAGAGAAAAGTGAAAACAGAAAAATTTTGCTTTTCGCGTGTTTTTATGTAATTTTGTGGGCGAATAAGCTTTACAGACGATGAGTAAAAAGGTTCTTTTTCTGATTAGCGCCCTGGTTGTCATTGTGGCTGGGACGACGTTCTTTGTGTATTCTCTTGTCTCGACTAAAGCTCCGAACGGAGACGATGGACATGGGAGATTGATCTACATCGACAGGGACGATAATGTGGATAGCGTGAAGGCGAAGTCCGAACTGGGTTGGAGATGGGACATATATAATAAGGTATTCAGCACTCATCCCCGCACAGGTCGCTATCGGGTATCTCCGGAAATGACTTGTCTGCAACTATATCGTCTGCTTCGAAACGGGACTCAGGAGCCGATGAACCTCGTCATCCCTACTTCTCGCACGATGGACAGGCTGGCCTCTGTGCTTTCCCAAAGCCTGATGGTCGATTCTGCGGAGATTGCCCAGGCGTTGACGGACAGCATATACTGCGAGACGCACGGCTATACGACTGCCACTATTCCCGCTCTCTTCATTCCGAACACTTACGAGGTCTATTGGGACATTTCTGTGGACAAGCTTGTGGAGAGGATGGAGCGCGAGAACAATCATTTCTGGACTGCCGAGAGGAAAGCGAAGGCGGATGCAATCGGGCTGACTCACGAACAAGTTGCAACGCTGGCGAGCATCGTGGACGAAGAGACGGCCAATGATGGTGAGAAGCCGATGATTGCAGGCCTTTACCTCAATCGTCTGCGGATAGGAATGAAGCTGCAGGCCGATCCGACTGTCAAGTTCGCAGTTGGCGACTTCTCTCTTCGCCGCATCTTGGGGAAGCATCTTCTGACAGAGAGTCCTTATAACACATATCGTGTTGAGGGACTTCCTCCGGGGCCTATCCGCATTGCGAGTATCGCAGGACTGGATGCTGTGCTCAATCATGCCGAGCACGACTTCCTGTATATGTGTGCGAAAGAGGATTTCTCGGGCACTCACAACTATGCGCGGACGCTTTCGGAGCACTATCAGAATGCTCGCCGCTACATCAGAGCCCTCAACGAGCGCGGGATAAGGTGAGGCGAAGAGCGTGGGGCTGTTCAGTTCACCCCGTTTGGTCCATCATGCCTACCCCACCCCTAACCCCTCCCCTTAAATGGGAGGGGAGTTTTTTGTCTTGCAAATTTGTCAAGATTTTTCTCTGGGCCTTTCTCTCTAAGGCCTTGTTTTTCCTTCTGTGGCACTTTTCTACCCCGAGCGCAAAATATGGCCTTAAATCGCGTTTCCCTCTGAAATCAAGGGTTTGCGAAGAGGCGTTTTCAAGAAGAAAGCAAAGAAAGTATAGGCGCAGCACAGGATTCTGTCAAATACTGCGTACTTTGAGCCCAAATTCTGCGTGGGGCGTTGACCAACTTCGCGTGGGGAAATTGCAAACGCCGCATGCGGCGTTGGTCGATGCCGCAGGCGGCGTTGACTAATGCCCCATGCCTCGACGCCAATTCCCCCGTTTTTCGATGCAATTTTTGTAATGGAATTTTCGCAGATTTGGCGATGAATATCCGCAACAATTCCACTACCTGAAAGAGATGCTATCGTTCAGAGCGAGTGATGAGCGTTTGCAGGCGTTCGTTCAAAGCCTTTGCCTTTTGAAGTTCCGAGATGGGAAGATGCATCCTGTAGCGCCAATAATGCTTGGGGTTGGCCGGGACATTGATGCGTTCAGCCTCCGGATTGGGGTTCCTCAAGCCTTCGTCAATCGAAAGCCAATCTTGAAGACTGATAAGGCAAAGCATCGAGGGAGAGTTGAGATGATGGGCAATTATCTCTTCGCAAAGCCAGCCCGATGGTTCTTCGGGAGCCTTACCGTCGTGCTCCAATACATTATTATAATATAATTGCGTGCGGTCCGGATTCTCTTTCCACCATAGGCGTAGCGTCGGCATATCGTGGGTGAAGATGGTGTCCACGCTTCGATAAGGATTGTCGTGCAGCTGGGCAAACTGAACGCCATAGGTCTTCGGCATGGCCTGTATCTCGAGGCTAAGGATGCCCAACTGCTTCATGACTGGTCCCACGCATTCCGGCACCATACCCAGGTCCTCGCCACAAACCAGCATATTGCTTGCGTCGAGGAGGGCAGGCAGCTTCTTCATGGCCTGAGCCGCCCAGAAGTCATTATGGCGACGGAAGAAGAAGTCCTCGTAAAGACGGATGAAGGCATCCTGCTCGTACTTGACCAGCGAACGCCAGGCTTCTTCGCCTATCACTCCTATACGCGGATGATAGAGATTCGGCTCTTTGGCATCAGGAACGAAGAGTTCGGGGCGGAATGGCAAACCGTAGGATTCTATCTCTCCTATGCTCAGGGGTAAGGCCGGAGAGAACTGTCCGAGCAGAGCATTGGGACTGTCCTTGGGTATTGACCAGATGCGGAAGAAGCCGAGAATGTGGTCGATGCGATAAGCGCTGAAGTACTGCGCCATTCCTCCCAACCTTTGACGCCACCAGAGATAGCCGTCGGCAGCCATCCTGTCCCAGTCGTATGTCGGGAAACCCCAGTTCTGTCCCGTCCTCGAGAAGTCGTCAGGAGGAGCGCCCGCCACCATATTCATGTTGAAGAGGTGCGGCTCTTGCCAAGCTTCCACGCTGCGAGGGCTGATGCCTATCGGCAAGTCGCCCTTCAGGAAGACCTGGCGACGATGGGCATATTCGGCAGCATCGGAAAGCTGTTTGTGCAGGAGATATTGCACGAAAGCATAGAAGCCTACCTCCTCGGCGTGTGCATCGATATACTTCGTAACGGCGCTTCTGTTGTAGGATGACAGCTTCTTCCACTTCGAGAACTGAGGCGTGTGGTAAGTGTCCCGCAAATGGCAGAAGACACAATATGGCTGCAGCCACTCGGCATTTTGCTCTATGAAGGCCGAGAACCGAGAAGCCTCCTCCCAACTCTCCCTTTGGGGATGAGCCTCTTCCTCACTGCTTTGCCGCTCAGCGCGCCCCCAAAGGGGAAGCGTGGAGAAGGTCTCTTCATAATACAGATGCAGGTATTCCTGCTTCATCTTGATGACCTCCACGTAGTCGAGCACAGGCATCGCATTCAGTTGCTGCCATTTCTTCTGGAAGGACGCAAGCATCTTCTTGTCCGAAAGCGGCAACTGACGGAGGTCAGCATAGATGGGATGCAAAGCATGGACGCTGATGGCGTTATAGGGATAGCTGTCGGTCTCCTTGCCCTCCTGAATCGTATCGTAAATAGGCAAGAGCTGAACAGCATGCATTCCGGTGGAAGCCGCCCAGTCGGCCATCTCTTTGAGGTCGCCAAAGTCCCCTACTCCTTGACTGCCTTCCGAGCGAAGGGAGAAGAGAGGCACCACAAGTCCGGCCACCTTCCAATGGGAAGTCTCAAGTCTTATCACGCCATCGGAAAGGGCAATCACAGAACCCCCGCCTCCCTTTATGGGAAGGCTCTGGACATTGAACATCGTGTTTTGACCATCGATAGAAGGGCTTTGCCTGTTCGGGCCTTCCTCCCAAAGAACAGTCCTTTCCCCGTCCCCTTCCCTAAAAGGACGGGAATACATATTGAAGTCCTTCCCTTTAGAGGTGGGAGAGGCTACAATAATATATTTATATTGGAAAGGCAAGCGCAAGCCGTCGCCACTGATGGAAAGAATCCACTCTCCGTTGTTGGACTGAATCATCGGCAAAGCCCGCGCCACATCCCAATTGCCCAAAGTAGGCTGGTCGCCCACAAGAGCAACCCGTTCCCCCTTGACAAACTGAGGAGCCTGAACTCGGAAAAGATATGTCCGCGGGAAGAGCGCCACAGAAGCCTCAGGCAGTTTGTCCTGTCCGGAAGCGACCTTATAGGCATCCGTGTAGCAATGGGAAGCCTCAGGAATATCTCGCCAATGGTCGATGAAGAAGTAAGTTCGGGCATCGTCGGCAGGGAAAAGGCGAGGCACAACATCCCATTCTCGGCGCACAACAGCCCCTCGCCACACCTCTCCCTCCTGGGCGAGGCCTCCATTCATGCCACCCTTTGAGGGTGAGGAGGAGGGATGCTCCGTTATTACATATGTATATCTGAACTGCTTGCTTCTTGCCTTGAGAGTGCATAACCCTTTCCATATCAAGCCATCATCCGTTTCGAGAGGGATGCGTTGGAGATGCGTCTTGCCCTCCGCAGAAAGGAAGCAAAGTTCTGCCTCCACATTCTGCCCCCACTCTGTCCTGTATTCTATCGAAAAATTAAGAGTCATAAGTGCTTTTTCTTGCGTTTTCCTTAACAAAATTAGAAAGATTTGAAGAAAATGACAAGCTGAACGGAAGAAAAATGTAAAAAAGCTTGCATAATAAGATAAGAATGCCTATTTTTGCAGTATCATTGAAGTCCAAAAAGGTCTTGCAGCGTGCAGGACGAAGACAATATACGGGCGTACTGGTTTGATCGGGATACTCATCAATTTACATTTTATTACCGAGAACTGTTTCGTATGCTAATGGCGTGCCATCCCATTATGGTTAGATGGATTACAAAGGCAGCGAACCCTCAAAACCTGTTTTTCGGAGTTTCATCACATCACCAGTGCGCCCTTTTATAAGTAAAGGCTTGTCGTGATTATGACAAGCCTTTATTGTATCTGCAGGCATACCCCCTTAACCTTCTTCGCTGCGAACGACCGTCAAATGCCCGGCGTCGCGGACACCAATCAGCATCCATCCGTTTATTCCTGTCATCCCCTACTTCCCGCTATTGAATAGCTTGTAGGTCTTGGTTACTTCCTTTATAATATATGTGCCTTTCGGCAGGTCATTCAGGAGCATTCGTGCTGGCTGGTTGGTTTGTGTCACCTCCTTTACAAGCATTCCTGAGAGGTTGGAGATGGAGATGTCGCGAGCAGTTTCTGCAAATTCGTTGTAAGCGAAGCCCGTAGAGTTCTCAGGCCAGAATGTGGCGACATACGTCAAGCCGGAACTCGGGTCTGCCAAGTCGATTTTCCTGCCCCAGTGGACTGAACGGTTGTAGTTTCCCTCGACAACTGTGATGACGCTTCCATCCACCTCGAGCACTACGACAGAGTGTCCGTCGTCGTTCACTCTGATGCCGTCTCCGACACGAATTTTTGGGATGTTGTCGTAGGAACATTCGATTTTGCGAATAGGGTACTCGTAGTTGGAGGCATATTCCATCATGTCCATCATAAAGGCAAAGCAGGCGATTCCCGTGAAGTGGCCGGCAGAATAGCCGAAGAAATCCACGGTGTTCAAATACTTGTTAGAGTTGTTCCAAGGCGTCCCTTCGGTATAGCCTGCCTTGTCCTTGCGCTCCATAATACGTTCGTAGACGGTGTTCTCGTCGAGTTGGGCCCATGCTGACGACGGGATAAATGTCAATGCCGCCAACAATGCTAAAAAGTAATAATGCTTCATAAATTTTTGGTTTTAGTTGAAAAAAGAAAGTGCAAAGGTAATGAAAAAGTTAGCAAACTCCAAACATACAGACCGAAAATGTGTGAATAGGTCTTTTGTCTGTGTGCATTTCACATGGAAAACAGCGTGTTTGGGGCGAGCGAAACATGGTCTCCGACGATGCCTTTGGACTTATCTGCTTTTTTACTTGTTTACAAAGGTTTATGAAGTAGTCAGTTAGTCAAAGATTGAGCAGTCAAGCCGAATGTTCTGCCTGCTTTCGACAGGCGGGGAAAGGTATTGGCTTCTCTGCCTGCGCCTGCGCCTTGCCTATAAACCACTTAACGAAAAAGGAAGTTCAACCTCCGAAACATGATTTCTTCATACACAGGAAAAACTGATTTTTTGCATGGAATACTTGCACGGAAGCAGAGAAATTCCTAACTTTGCTGAGCAAAATTCTTCATACGCAAGTTGCAAATGTACATACGAATGTTGCAAATCTGCGTACGCAAGTTGAGTTCGCACATACGCAAGTTGAGAAACAAAGATTTCTCAGGCGGGAAACAAATATTTAAAAGGCAGAAAGGAAAAAATATCTAAAGGGAGAAATGAATTTCCGGCACAGAAGCGGACAGAAGAAGCGAGGCACGCATCGGATTATCATACTAAAACAATAACATTACATAACATCACAAATCATGGTTTCCAGAAAAAACAAGCCGACCGCAGGCACCGGCGGCAAGAAGTATGTGCCTTACGAAAAGCGAACGGGCAACGAGTCAATCGTGTACTTCACCCGCAACCTCTCGGCCGAGGGACTCATCAATGCCTACAGGCAAGTGAGCGCAAACATCTGCGGCAAGGTGGGCGTGAAGCTGCACACCGGCGAACAGAACGGACCGAACATCATCCCGAGGGAATGGGTGAAGGCACTCATGAAGAAAGACCTCAAGGGAGCCAGCATCATCGAGACGAACACTTACTACGAGGGCGACCGCGACACGACGGAGAAGCATCGCAAGACGCTGAAGGTGAACGGCTGGACGTTCTGCCCCGTGGACATCATCGACGAGCAGGACACCACCACCCTACCCGTCAAGGGCGGCAAGTGGTTCAAGAAAATGTACGTCGGCAAGAACCTCAAGAACTACGACTCGATGGTGGCGCTGACGCACTTCAAGGGGCACACCATGGGCGGCTTCGGCGGCTCGAACAAGAACATCGGCATCGGTTGTGCCGACGGCCGCATCGGCAAAGCCATCATCCATACCGTAAAAGGCTCCGACAACCAATGGTCCATCTGCGAAGAAGAGTTCATGGAGCGTATGACGGAATCCGCTAAAGCCTCCATCGACTTCTTTGGCAAGCACGTCAGCTATGTCAACGTGATGCGCAACATGTCCGTCTCGTGCGACTGCGAAGGCTTGCTGGCCGAACCCGTCGTGACGCCCGACGTGGGCATCCTCTCTTCCACCGACATCCTCGCTATCGACCAAGCCTGCGTGGACATCATCTACGCCATGACTGCCGAGGAGCATCACGACATGGTGGAACGCATCGAGACGCGCCACGGCCTCCGTCAGCTCTCCTATATGAAGGAACTCGGCATGGGCAACAATCGCTATGTCCTCATCGACCTCGACAATGGCGGCAAACGCATCACAGCAGCCGACGCCGCAAAGGGACTGAAGCCATTCGTGAGAGGCACTAACTCTGCAGGCATTTAAGGTGAAGCGAAGCCTCTCGGGATGCGCCACTTGGAGCGTGTTGCCTTCAAGCAATCAATACCATACGTGATGAACAGTAGCCACATTGATGCTGGCGAGACAGAGCATCTATTATCATCTGAATCTCCGGCATATCGCTCTTTCTTCAAATAGTGATACGATGGGCTACTCCATAGCACGGAAGACAACTTCAAGGCCGTCGGAAGCAGCACGGAGGGGAATGGGAAGGGATTTGTTGAGCTCGTCCTGCTGGAGGCTGCCGTGAAGGGGATTAGAGATGTGGGTGAGGTAGACAGGCTGGCCTGCTGGCGGAGTGTAGCGTTTTGTGCGGGCAAGCACGCGGGCGATTCGAGCAACAACTTCGGGAGTGGAATGGTTGAAGAGGCGGAAGTCCTCCTCGTGCCCAAGTCCCATCGTGGCTTCCATGACGAAAGCTGTTATCGGACGGTCCGGGATGTCGCTCTTGTGCGCGTCGATGCCAGCCAGCCGTGCTGCCTTGCCCATGATGCCGCTTGTGTCGGTGGCATAGAGCATGCGCACGCCGAGTCGGTCTGCCGTTGTACCCTTCTCGACAAGGTATATATGAGCCTGCTCTTCGTAGAAGTTTGTTGTGTGGTTGGCCGGAAGGGGTGTGAAGGTGAGGCCTTCCACCGTGACGGGCACGCCAATCTTCAGCGTGACGAACTGAGGGGCAGGCAGTTTGTTCTCTGATGCGAGGCGGCGGAAATCGCTCTTCGCACGGTCAATCCACGTATCGGAAACATAGACCGTCTTAACTCCCAGCTTCAGTGCTTCGAGGGGCTGATAGTGGTCGCCATGGGAATGCGTATAGAAGATATGCTCGGGGTGGCAGTCCTCGGGCAGCATGTCGCGCACGCTTACAGTGAGGTCGATGAGCACCTTCCCGTCGAGCAGCACGCTGCTGTTGCGCCTTTCGGTTGTTGTGCCTGCTTTCCATCCGGCAGCTCCCGTGCCGAGGAATCGCACCCGAAGGTCGGCATCGGAGGCCGCGGCGTTCTCGCAGGTGACAGGCGCAAAGCCTTTTTCTTCGTTTGCAATAGCGCTAAACGGCTTTGCATAAGCCTCCGCACCGCTCATTCCGGATAGTGCTATCGTAGCTATTCCGGCTTGCATGAATTCTCTTCTGTCCATATAATTGGTTGTTTTGAATGTAAATGCAGTACAAAGATAAGAAAAAGATCCAGGACATAGCATATGCAACGAGGATTTTTTTCCTGTCTTCCTACTCTTTTCATGTATTTCCCTGTCTTTTCATGCGTCATTTCATGTCCGCACCTTTGCAGAAAACTATTGGCTATGGAATAGTTGTCCGAACAGATTTCGGCTTTTATAAACAAAAAAAGAGAGCTCTTTTAAGAACTCTCTAAATGCGTCTTTCTGCTTAAACAGCGGATTGACTTCGTCTATCCTTGAGCCTCTTGTCGGATTCGAACCACTATTTGATTATAAGATAGTTAGGAAGAGATGTGTATACCGATTTTGATTTTGTGTACACATACTCTTTTTCTACCATTTTTCAGTTGCGGATTTTATCCAACGACAATTTTCAGAGTTTTGCCTTTAGAGAGGCGTTGATTATTATTATTATTATTTAATTTGTTTTTTTGATATTCCCATATCTCTACACGGGAGCAATTAAGATTTTTTGGTTTGTTTGTTTGCCGTTTCAGTCCCGAAATTTCTTGCAGTGACTTTGAAACTCTCGTAACTTTGCACCAAATTCGTGAAATTTAGTATCACAAATGCTGGTGTTCGATTGCTATAACAGACCTCTTAATTACACTGCAAAGGTACTAAATAATAAGCAAACAAACAAACATTTTCAGGGAAAAGAACTAAAATTATATAATATGTATAGATTTCCTTCTTCAAGCAACATGAATTGTATGGGAATGGCAGTTCAAGGTGCATTTTCCAAAAGGAAAACAGGTGTATTAATGCATGTAAAAGCGACATTTGTAATACTGCATTTAATTTGTAATGAATCCACCCCTATAGGTAGGTGGTAATTACCAATTAAACACACATGTATTATGGAAGAAAAAACTTTCATTGAGAAGAAGACGGAATGGATTCGTTCAATCCGTCCAGGCGGCGAAAAAAAGGGTTTCGTCAGAAATTATGAAGAGATTGACACATTATCTACTCTCGTCAGCAGATTCAATCAAGGGCTGGGAAGAGATAGAGGTGTCAAGCTGACAACCAAGCGCAACTGGGAAGAGAAATCGTTTAGTATTAAATGCGAAAAGATTAAAACTTAAAGAAAGGCAAGTATGGTACAAATTAAAGCAAAAGGGACAAACACTACCCTCGCACAAAGAATCGTAAATTGTAATGATACGGTTTTGACCTTGGATGATGCTGCCGAATTTCTCGGCAAGACCAGAGAGGCCGTAAAGAAAATGTGTCAACGCAAACAGATTCCATGTCACAAAGAACGTAAGTCATGGCTCCTGCTTAAAAGCGAAATTGTTGAATGGCTACGCGCTTTATGATTAAGTTCTCTCACAAAGAACTCTAAATGCGTAAAGTCCTCTGCCTGCCCTCTGCGAAGAACGCATGCAGAGGCAATTTTTTAACATCTAATCTTATCATTATGGCAAACGAAATTATTAACACTACAGATGTGGAGAAGAAAGTTATTATCGTGAGGGGGCAAGAGGTGCTGCTCGACAGGGATGTCGCAGCTCTTTATGGGGTTGAGACAAAAAGAGTGAATGAAGCTGTCAGAAATAACATTGAAAAGTTCCCTGATGGATATGTACTGGAATTGACCGACGAAGAGTCTTCATCTGTAAGGTCGAAAATTTCGACCAAACAAGAAATGCACTATGGTAAACACTCAAAGTACAACTACAAAGCTTTCACGGAACGTGGCTTATATATGCTGGCTACTATCCTGAAATCAAAGAATGCAGTGAATACTACTATCGCCATCATCAATACATTTACACAGGTGCGAGTGATGGCAAGAACGATGGAAAAAGTGGAACACGCTCCTGATGGCCAAGCATTGCAGAAAGAACTTCTAAAGAAGTCGGGCGAACTCATGGGGGAAATAATTGGGCAGAATCTTTCCACAAAAGCCATCGAGACAGAGATTGAACTTAACTTCGCTGTCGTGAAGATTAGGCATAAAATCATTCGGGGAGGTAAAGAGGAATAGCATGGAAAAGAAAGAGTATTATGTGCAGCCGAAAATCGCTGCCAAAATAGTTGAGCTCAATCAGGAACACGCCCTGCCTGTGAATATCATCGTCGGTGAGTGTGTGGGTAATCTGACCCAAATCACTTTCGAGTACGAACTGATTGACTATCATATCGTGGCATGGCTTGTGAACAAGGGTACACTGTTCTACACCTGCCTAACTGATGAAGAAATCTTGAACGATAATGATTAAACAATCTGACATCGATAGGGTTCTGGATGCCTGCAACATCGTGGATGTTGTCAGGGACTATAGCATTCAACTAAAACAGAAAGGAAGATACCTCTTTGCGTGCTGCCCTTTCCATCAAGAGAAAACTGGCTCTTTTTGCGTTTCGCCTGAGACTGATACGTACCATTGCTTCGGATGTCATGAACATGGAAACAGCATCAGCTTCGTTATAAAACATGATGGCTGCTCATTCCCTGAAGCTGTGAAGAAACTGGCTGAGAAATACAACATCGATATCGAGGAGTCCGAGCCTTCTGCACAGGATGAAATGGTACGGAAACAGAAGGAGGCAATGTACATAGCCAATGACATCCTGGCGAAATACTATCATGAGCTGCTTCTTAATAACGTAGAAGCTTCCAAATATGCCTTCGGACGATGGAATGAAGAATACTGCAAAAAACATCTCATTGGTTATTGTCCGCCCGACGCACGCCTGATTGATAAGCTTGGCATATCAAATGAAATCGTCGAGCAGCTGGGACTGAAGAACAAAGGTGGGTATGACTTCTTCAATGAACGTGTTGTCATTCCTATCCGCGACAGGAACCAGCACATTATCGGATTCACAGCTCGCCTTCTACAAATCCCCAAAGACAAGTATAAAGACAAGGAGAAGGAGCCGCCAAAGTATATGAACAGCAAAGAAAGCATCATATATGACAAAAAAAGTTCATTCTTTGGTTCTGATACGGCATGGGGAGCAATCTTTCGGACTGGCATCTGTCACATCGTGGAAGGTGCTTCTGACTGTATAAGGCTGCATCTCATCGGTGTTCCTAACACTTTGGCACCTTTAGGCACTGCCTGGACGGAGGAACATTGTGCCATCATCAAGAAGAAGGCTTCACACATCTGCTTCGTGCCTGATGCGGACCCACCCAAGCCTAACGAGAAGTACGGACCTGGCATCAAGGCGGTGATGGAGTCTGGCGAAGCGGCCATGAAGTATGGCTTTACTGTCTCTGTGAAGCAGATACCCATCGGAAAAAAGAAAAAGGATCCTGACTCGTACTGTAAAGACAAGGCAAAGTTTGATAAACTTAAGGAAACAGATTTTATTCTTTGGCTGGCCGAACTCCTATTCGAGAAGGGCATGACTGCAGAGCAGGAAAGCAAGATTATTAACAGGCTTGCTTCGCTCATGACTACCCTATCTGATGAAACAACTGTTGACAGGTATATCTCGAAACTGACAAAATATGTTCCCGGGAAGCGCACTTGGCAGAAGGCTCTGGATGCACAGCGTAATGAGCAGGCGGAAGCTGAAGCGAAGGCTAAGGCTGAAAAGGATTCTGACCTTTTCAAAAAGTATGGCTTCAACATCGAGAAAGACAAACACTATTACTCTATCTCTGATAAAGGTGGGGTGTATGTATGGAGTAATTTCATCATGACGCCGCTTTATCATATCAGAGACAGCGTGAATCCTAAGCGTATCTACTTGCTGAAGAATGAACGGGGACAACAGGAACTGCTGGAACTGAAGCAGGAGGATTTGTGCTCTCTGCAAAGGTTCATGGTGAAAGTCGAAGGCTTGGGTAATTTCATCTGGAAAGCTACGAATCGTGAATTGCAAAAGCTGAAGGAACAGCTTTATGAGGTCACGGATTCGGCTGAGGAGATTGTACAGCTGGGATGGCAAAGCGAGGGGTTCTTTGCCTTTGGCAATGGTATATTCCATGATGGGAAATTCCTCAAAACAGATGATGTGGGTATCGTCAGACTGCCTGAAGGCAATTACTATCTGCCTGCAAACTCTTCTATCTACAGTAAGGACAAGAAGCTTTTCCAGTTTGAACGGCGTTTCGTACATCTGGGACTTTCTACCATTTCACTCAAAGAGCTTACGAATCATCTTTTCCGAGTCTTCGGGAACAATGGACGTATGGGCTTCCTGTTCCTATTGGCTACGCTTAACAGGGACATCGTGACAAGGGTGACACGCTCCTTCCCTATCCTGAATCTCTTCGGACCGAAAGGCTCTGGTAAGTCCGAGCTGGGACATACGCTGATGTCATTCTTCATCATTGATAACGTGCCGCCCAATATACATAACTCTACCAAGCCTGCTCTTTGCGATACGGTGGCCGCTGTGTCAAATGCGCTGGTTCACCTTGATGAGTACAAGAATGAAATGGAGCCTAGCAAGATTGAGTTCTTGAAAGGACTCTGGGACGGCACGGGACGTACACGCAAGAACATGGATCTGGATAAGAAGAGCGAGGTGACTTCTGTCGATTCTGGCGTCATTCTCTCTGGACAGGAGATGCCGACTGCCGACAATGCGCTCTTCTCGCGTATCATCTTCCTCTCGTTCAAGAATTCTTCGTTCTCTGAAGAGGAAAGGGCAAACTTCCTTACGCTTAATCAAATCAGAAAGCAGGGCTTGACGCATCTGACACTGGAGATACTCAGTCACAGAAAGAAGGTGGAAGGCTCTTTCCGTAATCTCTATCATCAGACAATGATGGAGGTCAGCGAGAGCCTGAAGGAAAAGGGCAAAGATATCGAGGATCGTATCATGATGAACTGGGTGTCGCCGCTGACTGTGTTCAGGTGTCTGGAGAGTGCTATTGACACTTCACTTTCCTATAAGGAGATGTTTAATATCTGTGTCGAAGGCATACGCTTTCAAAACTCCCATTGTAAGCAGAACAATGAGCTTTCCAACTTCTGGAAGGTGGTGATGTATCTCGTCGGTGAGAACTTGCTCGTTGACGGGGGTGATTACCGTGTCGAGTATCTGCACCGCCTCAATACGGACAAATACAAACGTGAATGGCAGGAAGCACATCCTGTTCTCTATGTCCAAAAGTCCCGATTGTTCATGCTTTACAAGAAGAACGGGAAAGCTGTGGGCGATAATATCCTTTCGGAAAGTTCTCTTGAATACTATCTCCTTAACTCCAGGGCTTATCTGGGATATAAGAAAGGGGTACGCTTCAAGGTGTTTCATGGTGGAGTTCAGAAGTTCAAGAGTGGCGGTGATGGCGTTCCCGAGAGCAAGGTATTCCAAGCCTATTGCTTTGACTACGGTATTCTGGAAGAGGACTATGGCATCAACCTGGAACTGGCATCCGATGATGATGGAGACACTGCTCATAAGGAAGATTATGATGCTGCTCATCCTAAACAACAGACATTAGACTTATAGACATTCTTCTCTTTCTTTCGGTGCAGAACCCTCTGCAAACCCCGATTATTTGCCGCGAGGCACGTAGTCGGGGTTATTTTTTGTCCGAAAAAAGCGATTTGATTCTGATAGCTGTCTTTTCCTGAATTTGGTTGACAGTTTTTGTTCTTTTTTCTAAAAAGGTTGTCAAACATCAGACTGGAGGAGTTGACACTTTCCTGACATGGTTGACATTTTCCTGATAGAGTTGACATAATCGAAAACTGCCGCTTGCAAAGTTAGGGATTAATTTGCAAACTCCAATCGTTTTTGAAATAATTCTTCGCTTTCCACATCTTTTTCTGTTCTCCTTGTTGCTGATGTACTTCGTTTGGGGTTTGGTAGCCAATACTCATATGAGGCCGTTGCGCATTGTAGAAGTCTATAAAATGACTTATGTGCTCGCGAGCCTCTCCTGTCGTTCTAAATCGGTTCGAATTGCGATACACGCTTTCACTCTTGATGATACCGTTTATTCGCTCCGCAATGGCATTGTCCGTAGGTTTATAGTCCTCTGTCATAGAGACTTTTATTCCGTGTGACTGCAACTCTTCAATATACATGTCACAGCAGTACTGTATTCCGCGGTCTGAATGATGGATAAGACCTGACAAATCTCCTCCTCCTGCCTGCTCGATGGCCATTCTAAGCGCATGAAGCGTGAATATAGAGCCAAGGGAGGCGGACAAACACCAACCAACGATTTTTTTGGAATAGGCATCAGTAACGAGGTGCAGATAGCAGCAGCCAAGCTCCAACTCAATATAGGTGATATCGCTCACCCACAACTGATTGGCATGTATGGGAACAAAGCCCTTGGTCAGATTCTTCCATTTGTGGAAGCGGTGGTTGGAGTTGGTCGTGGAGCGTGACTTGCGCGGCTTTTGCATCAGATGATTGCGACGTAACAGACCGAGGAATGCATCGCGTCCGAGCATCCACTCTTGGCGGAATACAGCCTGGAGCATCAACCACAGCTTTATACCACCGATGCCAGGATCCATCTTCCTGATTCTCTTTACAATATCTAGGACTCTTTCCTCACGCACGAGCTTCTCTACTTCGTCCGTTTTCTTCTTATAAAAGGCCTGACGACTGTGGCCAAGCAATTCACAGGCAGCAATGATAGTCAGGCCATGCTGCCCATGAAGTTCCTCTACTGCTTGGCCCCAGATTTTTTTCGTATTTCAATACCGTTGCGCTCAGTCACGTCTATGAGCGTGTTAAGAGCCAAGTTCTGCATCTCAAGCTCGCGGATACGAGCCTTAAGCGTAGCAATCTCGGGGGATTGATCTTCCTTCTTCTTGCGTGCCATCTCTACGACCGGCTTGGATTCCGACGACAAAGATACAACTTTTTTACGTTTTGATAAATAATGGGCCCAACAACGAAGCGTTCCTGGGTTTATATGATACTTTTCACCAAGTTCACGATAGCTCATGTCTCCAGAAAAATACTCCTGGAGAATTTCCTTCTTTTTCTTAAAGGATAAAATACTCTTGTTCTTCATAAGTTAATACATTTATTGTTCCTAAATGTGTCAACCTATTTCAGTATAAGACACAATAAATTAGCACATCGTCGAACGTGTTGTAAATGTTGGAAGCGAAAACAGGTGTACACGAGTTGAAAAATCTTTTTTTCAGAAAAAGTTTAATATATAGTTGAGATACTATCGATTATCAGTACCTTTGCAAATCATTTGAAAATTGCTGATACTATGGAAAACACTATTTTTATTACACTGGAGCCGTATCTGGCCCAATGGTTGAAACATCAGATGGGTGGTACTAGTCCGATTCCTGTCAAGAGAGCTTCGGCTGAAGCTGCTATCCTGCAGATGTTCCTCCAGAAACAACCGCGTGACCCTCTGTATAGGCCGCAAATTAAAGCACTGCCTGGACAGGTGGAAATCTTGCTGCCTAGATTCCGACTGAGAGATACGCGTACTTATAACTACTTGCCGCCTCGCGGGGAGATGGCGCTGCACCAGTGCATACGCAATCGCTTCAAGGTGGCTATGTGGACGGATCTGCATACCGTCGGGAATGTGGTCAAGAGGACGGACATCGTCATCTCTGACTGGATGGAGAAACATGGCATCGAGGTGGATGACAAGAACTGGAACACTATCGCAAAGATTCTTCAGCGTTGTAGGGCTACATATTGCAAGAATAATCGTCTGACTGACCATAAATCTTCAAAAGACGCAGAAATATAGCTTTTTTTTTCACTACATCAATCGCTTTTTGTCCACCTATGAAGCAGTCTCTTCCGAACATAACAGCTATCTATTACGTGCCTTGTGCTTCGCTCATCCCCAACATCACTGAGAAGCATCGGGCCGGACTGCCTGTTGCCATATTCCCACTCCCCTCTTCCATTGAGCAATATGGGAATGCTTCATGTGAGGCGGAGCAGGAATATGATAATGGTGGGTATTTGGAGAAAACTGTGCTGCAGTTCAACACAACAGACGATTTGAGCCACTACCCTCCTTTGGCATTCGTGGTCACGGATGCGGATGGGCAGTCGTACATCATTGGGACAAAGGAAGCGCCTTACCCTATCATGGAAATCACCCAGACGATTGACAAGGAGGTACATGTGAATACAGTCAAGGTGACATTCACACGACCTAAGTCACTCGTTCCCTGCGTGGTTTAATAAAACTCTTTTTAGCTTTCGTCTCGGTTTTGACAGATTTAGGCCAATTATTCGTCTCGGTTTTGTCAAATAGTTGTGCGATTTGATACATTTACATGAAAAGATAACACTATTATAGAACTTTCTTTTATTTTGTTTTGGCAGTTCCAAGTTATTTACTTAATTTTGCAAAAGTTTGGTAAATAATTTTATGCCTTTGACATGCCACAAACATCAATAAACAAGTCAGTTGACGAAATTATTAGGCGTACAAGAAAAAAATCGTTGTTGTTTACTTCGGATTTCCCTCAATTTGACGCTCGATATGTGAGTGATTTACTATCGGATTATGTCAAGAGGGGGAAGCTTATACGCATAGCTAATGGGGTATATCTGAAAACGGACTTTACTCGCTTTGGACCTGTGTATCCTTCACCTGCTGATATTGCTGCCGCCGTTGCAAAAAGAGACCATGCACAGATTCTAATGTCCGGTAAAGCTGCAGAGAACTACTTCGGACTTTCTACTCAAGTTCCGATGAAAATGGTGTTCCTGACTACTGGCTCGGCAAGAAAACTGAACATCGGGAATACTTCATTTGAGTTCAATAGGGCCGTTCCCCGCTACTTTGCTTTCAAGGACAAGACGATGGCGACTCTTTGCCTTGCCTTGAAGAGCATCGGTAAGGACCATTTGACAGAGGAGCAGGAAAAAATCCTGAGGAAATTCCTGACTGATTACACTGCTACCCATTCCATCAATGAGGACATCAACTTGATGCCGATGTGGATGAAAACACTAATCAAAAAATTGTTGAAAGACAAATAGATATGATACTTTGGAAAGATTTAAGCCACGATGAAAAGATTGCGGCATTGCAGAATGTGGCTGGCATCAAACATATACCTCCACAAGCAGTAGAGAAAGACTTGTGGGTCACTACTATCCTGCAGGTTGTGTTTACACTCCCCTGTGCAGACAAACTGGTTTTCAAGGGCGGCACTTCACTTAGCAAGGTGTATGGCAAAATACAGCGGTTCTCAGAGGATATCGACCTTGCCATTGACCGCTCTCAGTTCAGAATGGAAGGAGATTTGACAAAGAAGCAGCTGAAGAAACTGCGCAAGGCTTCATCTACTTTCGTGCGCGATACATTCTGTAATGACCTGGCGAATGCTCTTTGCAATTACGGACTGAACAATCTGCATATTGAAGCTGAACCGGACGGAGAAGGCGATAACACTTACCCCGAACCTCGGAAAATCCACATCGAATACCAAAGCCTGTTTACTGACACATTGGATTATGTCCGACCTAGGGTGATGCTGGAAATCGGTGCCCGCTCACTGATTGAACCGACTGTCTCAACTGAGGTTAAAAGCATTGTGTCGGAATGCTTGCCGGATGTGGATACCGCAGTGACTAATCCGCACATCACAACTGCTGTCATAGAAAAGACTTTCCTTGAAAAAGCATTCCTCTTACATGAGTTGTTTTCTACAAATGCTGGCTATCTGGCCAACAGGAAGTCAAGACATTTGTATGACTTGGAAAGAATGATGGATGAGCCTTTTGCCGTGTCTGCTATTTCAAACGATGAACTGTGGAATGCCATTAGCCACCATCGTCAGGTGTTCACTAGCATGAAGGATGTCGATTATGCGCCAGATATCCGGGGACGTATCACATTAATACCTCCTGTTCCATTTGTCGAGGAATGGAAGCAAGACTATGATGCCATGAGAAAGGCAATGGTGTTCGGGGATTCACTTCCGTTCGACAAGCTTATAGAAAGAATCAAGATTCTACAAGAGCGTTTTCGCAAATTGTCAGAATAGCGTCTTTTACTATTCTATTATACAAGAGTATCTTTGCACCATCAAATGCTTAGATACTCTTTTTTATGGCTCATTCTAAATATCATCTTCACCTGAAAGGGTATGTCGGAGGCTACGACTTCGACAGGGACTACGTCGATTACGTGCTCTCCAAGAATCCGGATACGGAGG
>JAEEGI010004710.1_pt1 | contig 31783 bp, 31 predicted proteins | sample 8958751 | NCBI WGS metagenome assembly JAEEGI01 (sample SAMN16246545, study PRJNA631951) | gut metagenome | biome: gut microbiome; feature: rumen; material: KS-attached | host: Bos | place: Iran: Karaj | collected 2018-10 | reverse complement strand
ATATGCCTTCCTTCGACTAGTCCTGCCAATGCCGCATGGAATATGGAAAAGCTTCTGAGCGAATGGAAGTGCATAAATGAATAAAAAAGTATTGACCTTGCCCTTGGGGCAGCCCTTACCATTAAGTAAGCACAGAATGAAATACGTACGTATAAGGTGTTTTACTTAGTTCATAAAATTGTTTTTACCTAAAAGGAGGGCAGCTGTATGAGAGAAAAAATGACATCCGGAGAAATAGCAAAGCAGGCAGGAGTATCAACAAAGGCGCTTCGTGTTTATGACGAAAAGGGGCTTCTTAAGCCTGTTGGGCTATCTGAAGGGAATTACAAACTCTATGATAAAAGCTCATTAATTATTCTTGAAAAAATCATTGCACTCAAACATATAGGATTCAGTCTTGAAGAAATTAAGGAAAGTCTTGAGAATGATGATCAGAGTTCCATAAGAGAAATCCTTGAAAAGCAGCTTGAAATGATGAATCAAAAAATATATGAGCTTCAAAAGTCTGCGAAGTGCATCAAATCAGCACTGGCAAGATTTGATGAGAATCCGGACTGGGATGATGTTGCAGACATCATCAAGAAGATGGAGATGAGTCAGGGTGCGGATGAGCGCAGGTGGTATGCTGAATCCCATGCGGCAGATGGAATTGAGTGGTACGAGAAGATATATGATTCACTGTCTTTTGAAGAAAATGATACTGTTCTTGACCTTGGCTGCAGTTATGGACTTCTGTGGAGAAAGAACTGGGAACGTCTTCCAAAGAATTTTAATGTGGAAGGCGTAGATATCCACGGAAACTGGGCTGATGATCTATATAGGTATCTTGAAGACAACCGCAAGACACTTCCTGAAGGCTCTGATATTCAGGTGATTTTCAGTAATCTAGAAAAAGATGAGACTTGGGAAAAGATAAGAGAGAAGAAGTATTCAAAGATCATAGCACATTATCTTTTATCATACCTGCATGATGATGCATATTTTATCCAAAACGTGGCACAGGTGCTTGCGCCCGGTGGAATGTTCTCAGTTAATCACTATGGTGAAGCAGTTAAGGAATATGATTTCTGGGAGAAGTGCTTTACTGAAGCAGGATTAGATATTTCTTTTGCTCTTAAAAAGAGACAAGAAAGAAGGCAGGCAGACGTAGAGTTTGAAGAGCTTTTATCAGAGAACTTCGATAGAGTAGACAAGATAGCACTTCCGGGACCATTAGTATTTGATAGCGCAGAAGCTCTTTTTGACAGAGCGGCGAAGAAGTATCCTGAGGGTGGAAAATACCTTGAGGATAACAGGAATCTATTAGAGAATTATTTTGAAACTGTGCTACTTAAAGACGGACCTGTAACTATAGATATGGACACGGTATTCTATCACTGTTTTAGGTGACGCTCGCTTTGCTCGCGACATGAGGTTAAGTTTGAAAGTGTTCCACTTTCAAACCCAAATTGGTGTCGCGAGCTCCACCAATTTGAACCATTAGTCACTCGTTTCACTCGCGACATGAGGTTAAAAATGAACCTGAGGGACGGAGGCAATGTCATTTAGATAAGCCCGTCCCTAGGTATCATCATATATAGGAAAACGCAGAAAATGTATGTGGCTTCAAACTTAGAAATCATCAAAGTTTGAAGCTATTTTGTTTATATGAAAAAAATATTTTTAGTATTGCCCGCACATTCTGTATTATTAATTCGTTATTCATTACAGAGGGAGGTGCAAGACAACAATCCATGGATATAGAAGAACAGTACGACAAAATATTTCGCTTCTGCTATTACAGAGTTCACAACACAGATATTGCGCAGGATCTGACCCAGGAGACATTTCTTCGTTTCATGAGTAGTAATTATAAAGAGCGCGGGCAGCAGATTCGCTATCTATATACGATTGCCAGAAACCTCTGCATCGACGAGAGTAGGAAAGCTAAGTCGGAAGAACTTCCGGAAGATTATTCAGATGAAGGTGATGGAGCTGACAAGCTGATAAGAAAGATCGAGGTGAATCAAGCACTTGATAAAATGCCGGACGAGGATAGAGAGCTTTTGATACTGCGGTACATGAATGATGTGCCGCTTGCGGATATCTGCAAGATCATGGACATTTCAAGATTTGCCCTGTACAGGAGACTTAAATCTGTGAAAAGAGATTTTATAAAGCTGATGGAAGGAGGTAATCTCCATGAGTAAAAACATAAGAAAGATGATGCAAGGTGCAGCGCCTAAGCCGGATGCTGCAGTAAAGGATGTGTTCATAAGAGAGTATCATAAAAAGAGTGAGTGTGTAGAGCTTGGCCTTTTTGACCTGTTACAAAGTCAGATTGCCTATATCAGAATGCCGGTGTGGATCTTCTCTATTGCAGCTCTTATTGTTGCAATCTTTGGGACCTATCAAAACCGTGAGACAGTTTTTTATGTGGCTGCGATAATGCCATTTGTATCAGCAATTGCAGTTTTTGACTCCATGCGATCAAGGATGTATGGAATGGACGAGCTGGAAGGAGCGACAAGGATTTCCGGAAGGGGAATACTCTTTGCAAGACTTATCTGCATTGGGACTGTTCACTTAGCTTTACTACTGGCATTATCAGTAGTTGTGGGCAGGGGCAGCGGGTACGGATATGCCATGACAGGCGCCATCATAACCATACCATATCTTATATCTTCCACAGCCTGCATGATCCTGGAGAGGACGGAAGTTGGAAGAAGGAATGCTTTTGGATGTGTTTTGGTTTCTGCGGTTACGGCTTTTATTATATTTGCGATCAAGGATGAAAAAGCTCTCTTTGCCCGGAATTACAGATGGATATGGTTTGTATTGTTTACTTTTTTTGTAGCTCTTGAATGCATTGAGATTAGAAAGACATTTCGTTTGGAGGAGTATGAATGGAACTGAAAATTGATAGACTTACCAAGCAATATAAGAATAAGATCGCGGTAGACAGGCTCTCTTTTACCTTGGAAAAAGGTGTTACGGGTCTGCTTGGTGCTAACGGCGCAGGGAAGACTACGCTTATGCGTATGATCTGCGGGATCCTAATGCCCACAAGCGGGGACATTACTTACAATGGAACTGCTGTATCTGAGGAGAGCTACCGCGACGTTTTGGGGTATCTGCCACAGGACTTTGGCTACTATCCGGAGTTTAGCGGAAGGGATTTCCTTATGTATTTCTCGGCTCTTAAGGGACTTGATAAAAAAGCTGCCAAGGCAAGGTGCGATGAACTTCTTGAAATAGTGAGCCTGTCCGACGTTGCCCAAAAGAAGATAAAGACCTACTCAGGCGGTATGAAGCAGCGCCTTGGAATAGCACAGGCGCTTATTAATAGGCCTCAAGTTCTGATCCTTGATGAGCCTACAGCAGGCCTTGATCCCAAGGAGAGAGTCAGGTTTCGTAACCTCATCGAAGAGATTGGGAAGCATAGCATAGTTCTTCTATCCACACACATCGTATCCGATATTGAGCATATCGCAGACAGAGTCATCATGATGAGATCCGGCCAGATCATCTGGCAGGGACCATGGAGAGATGAAGATGGAAGCCTTGAAGACTTCTATCTGAAGGAATTTGAAGAGGAGGATTGATTGATGGGGAAGAAGAGCTTATTTGGCACACTTTTCTTATTTGAGATCAAAAAGATATTAAAGAACAGGTTCACTGTTATACTGCTGATTGTCATTGCTGCATATTCCCTCCTGCAAGGAGTGTTCCAGGCGGAGCAGATGGGAGATTACGAAAGTAGGACCGTAGACCTTGAAAGGGCAATCGATGGTCGCGAGATAGACAACACGCTTTTTTCAGAGCTTGTGGAGGCGGCAGATGAATATGGAACCTGGTGGAATGAGTCTAATTGCACATATAATGCGCTATGCGACTGGGTGAGGAAGATAGTGGATTATGGTAAGCCCCTTGCTGATTACGATGCTGATTCTATCTATCAGATCAGGCATGATACCATAAAGGACGGCATGGAGATGTGCGTCCTTACAGAAGGCGAAGAGAGATACTGGGAAGAAAAGGAAGCTCTGATTGATAAGCCGCTAGTGTGGCATTCCTTTGATGAGATGCTGGGGCTATATGATATCGTACAGTCGATACCGCTCATTATGCTCTTTGTGATTACTTTGTTGCTTAGTCAGATCTTTGCAGGAGAGGTAAAAGACAAAACGGATCCTCTTCTTCGCTGTACCAGGGGCGGATGGGGTATCACCTATGTTGCCAAGATAGCGGCAGCAGTTGTAAGTACCTTTTTGCTGACAGTTTTATTTGGCGGAATATCTGTTACTACAAGTCTGCTCCTGTGGGGCAGTAATGGCTGGAATGGGGTGGTGCAGAACCTTATGCCCCTGACTTCCGAGCCTCTTACCATGGGTGCGTTCTTTGGAAGACAGATACTGGTTGCTTTTGCTGCATGTCTTCTTTTGACCGCTGCAACCTGCTTTTTATCAGAGTGCTTTAGTAACCCGGTTGTGGTCATGGGCGCAGTCTTTGGAGGATTCCTACTGATATTGGCCGGCTCCAGAGAGATACCGATGGTTATCAGGCCTTTGTCCCAATTTTTGTATCTATTATCACCAGTCGATATGACATCTCCTAATGTGCTTTACGAATTCAGGCTTGTGGGCTTTGGCGGCCACTACCTGACAGCGCTACAGTTTGCACCGATACTGTACGCATTTATATCAGTTTTAGCCGTATTCGCCGGATACTTTGTTTATTTGAGAAAAAATAGGGCATGATAAATAATTCCGTCAGGGTTTGACTCTTTTGTTTACTATAAATCGAACTTCCCACATGGACGAACCAGCATCCCCAAAGCCTATACAGGGACAGTGGTATATGAATCATTGCCACACTTTTTAATCGTTTTATCAAATTCATGAGCGTGATAGATGGAGATTTTTATTCTGCCAGGGGTCTGCATGTCTGAGCGCAGCGAGTTTCAGACCCCAGAATAAAAAGCTCCAGATATCGTGCCATGAATTATGAAACGATTAACAGTGTGGCAATGATTCATATACCACTGTCCCTGTATAGGCTTTGGGGATGCTGGTTCGTCCATTCGAGGTACTGTAATATTAAAACAAGCTCACCTCTACGATGCTCATCCATAGTATACGATTCTTGCTATTATGTTGAAACGCTTAAGCCTGTATGATAAACTGAAACTGATTTAATGGGGATTTTAATTGCCTTGTCTTTTATACAAAAGTCAGGGCAATTGTATCTAAACTTCCTAATATATGGAGGGATCTTATTATGGCTAGCGTTAAACTTAAAACTATCATCGAATGGATCAAACTTGATAACCTGACACCTGATATACCGATAGAGAAAATCAGGATCACACAGCCGGATATCAACAGACCTGCGCTGCAGCTTGCCGGATATTTTGAACACTTCGAGGCAACAAGACTTCAGATTGTAGGATTCGTTGAGTATACCTACATGGAGTCACTTCCACAGGAGCAGAAAGAGAAGGCTTACAGAGATTTTCTTTCATTTGATATACCTGCTGTTATCTTCTGCAGAGAGCTGGTACCTGACAATCTGTTCCTTAAGATTGCCAACGAAGAGCAGGTTCCTGTTCTTATGACCAGAAAGCCTACATCTGCTGTTATGGCTGAGATCATCAGATATCTTAATGAGAAGCTTGCACCTTGCATCTCTATCCACGGCGTACTTGTCGATGTATACGGTGAAGGCGTTCTTATCACAGGTGACAGTGGTATCGGTAAGTCAGAGGCTGCACTTGAGCTTATTAAGCGCGGACACAGACTTGTATCCGATGATGTAGTAGAACTTAGGAAAATAAGTGACGAGCTTCTTCTTGGAAGTGCACCTGATATCACAAGGCACTTCATCGAGCTTAGAGGTATCGGAATCATAGATGTCAAGACACTTTATGGTGTATCAAGTGTTCGTGACAGTAAGGCTATAGACCTTGTCATCAAGCTTGAGGACTGGGACAAGGACAAAGAGTATGACAGACTGGGACTTGAGGAGCAGTATACAGAATATCTTGGAAACAGGATCGTATGTCACAGAATCCCTATAAGACCCGGTAGAAACCTGGCGGTTATATGCGAATCTGCCGCTGTTAACCACCGTCAGAAGAAGATGGGTTATAATGCTGCTCAGGAGCTTTATAATAGAGTGCAGAATTCACTCCAGCATCATGGAGATGAGGACGCTGACTAAATTTTATAGGAAGGTTATGGGATTACATTAATGAAGTATGCATTTGGAGTTGATATAGGCGGAACGACTGTAAAGATGGGTCTTCTGGACTATGAGGGCAACATTGAAGAGAGCTGGGAGATACCCACAAGAACAGAAGATAACGGAGAGAACATTCTGCCGGATATCGCTTCTTCAATCAAGGCTAAGATCGAAGAAAAGGGACTTAACAAGGAGGATATTGCAGGTGTCGGAGTAGGAGCTCCCGGCGCTGTAGACAGTAACGGAGTTATATTCCAGGCAGTTAATATCGGATGGGGCAGAAAGAATCTTCAGGAAGAACTTGAAAAGCTTGTCGAGCTTCCTGTCAAAGCCGGCAATGATGCCAACGTAGCAGCTCTTGGTGAAGCCTGGAGAGGCGGCGGACGCGGACATAGCGATATGCTCATGGTAACTCTTGGAACAGGTGTTGGTGGTGGTATCATCATCGGCGGCAAGATTGTTAACGGTGTTGCAGGTTCCGGCGGAGAGATCGGACACATCCATATAGAAGACAATGAGACTAAAAAGTGCGGATGCGGCAATAAGGGCTGTTTCGAACAGTATGCATCTGCTACAGGTATAGTACTTCTTGCATCACGTATACTGGGAGCAACAGACAAGGATTCTGTACTTAGACGCGGACAGCTCTCAAGTAAAGGAATCTTCGATGCTGCCAAGGCAGGAGATGAGCTTGCTGTAGAGATCACTAAGAAGTACGGTTACTATCTTGGAAAAGGACTTGCTATATGTGCTACAATCCTTAATCCTGAAGTTATAGTAATAGGCGGCGGAGTATCAAAGTGCGGAGAAATTATCTTTGATCTTTTAAAACCATCATTTGAAGAGTATGTATTTGAAGGCTGCCAAGAGACAGCTTTTGCTCTGGCAGAGCTTGGAAACAACGCAGGTATCTGCGGCGCAGCGAAGATGGTCATAGGAGATTAAATTTTCTTTGAAAATTTAACTCTCGGCCCAAAAACCGGGCCTGTAGGAGATTAATTTTCCAAGGAAAATTAACTCCCGGAGATTAGTTTTTCCAAGGAAAATTAACTCCCGATAACGAACCAATCATCTTCGTCAATCGGAGGAAGTATATTGAATCAGGAAATACTTGATCAGATTAATACAATCATCCCCAAGGAGAATATCCTTGGGGATGAACCTATGAGCAGGCACACTACATTCAGAACAGGTGGGCCTGCTGACTGTTTTATTAGAATAAGTTCTGGTGACGAGCTTTCTAAGCTTATCGCAGTTTTAAAAAAAGAGAATATAGATTTTTTTGTCACAGGTAATGGAAGTAATCTTCTGGTATCCGATAATGGATATCACGGAGTTATCATATCTATGAGCGGCCTTGACACACTTCAAGTGGATGGAAACCGTATCTTGGCAGGCGCCGGAGTCCTTAATTCCAAGGTGGCGCAGGAAGCTTTGAAACATTCACTTACAGGAATGGAAGCTCTTGCAGGTATTCCAGGATCTGTAGGCGGATGCCTTCGTATGAACGCAGGCGCTTACGGGTCTGAGATGAAGGATGTCGTAGAGTCAGCTGATATTATGTTTGAGGACGGACATGTAGAGACTATGTCTGTTGATGACATGAAGCTTCGGTACAGAGGCAGCAGGATAGGCGATGAGAAGCTTTATGTTCTTGGAGTTACCTTTACTCTTTTTAATGGAGATAAAAAGGCTATAGAAGAAGCAATGGCTGATTATGCTGCAAGAAGAAGAGACAAGCAGCCTCTTGAATTCCCAAGTGCAGGATCTACCTTCAAAAGGCCTGAAGGGTACTTTGCAGGTAAGCTGATACAAGATGCAGGTCTACGAGGCTTTGCCATAGGCGGAGCACAGGTATCGGACAAGCACTGCGGATTTGTAGTTAATAAAGGCGGAGCAACTTCCAGGGATGTTATAGATGTAATAAGACATGTCCAGAAAACAGTGCTTGAAACCAGCGGCGTAGAGCTGGATACAGAAGTGATCCTTCTTGGAGATTTTGAGTAAAGAATAAGGGATAAAGGGTAGTAATAGAGCCTTCACCGAAGGTGAACTCAACCTACTCTATTACGGCATTTTTGAATCTTTGATTCAAAAATGTATAGCGATTTTGAAAGGAGATTTATATGCGCTTTGTTATAGTTACAGGTATGAGCGGCGGCGGCAAGTCAACCGCGATCCACATGCTTGAGGATTCGGGATATTATTGCGTAGACAATCTCCCCATATCTCTAATAGAGAAATTTGTAGAACTGATCCTGGTACCGGAGAGCGATATCACCAAGGTGGCTCTTGGTATGGACGTAAGAGGCGGCGAAGCCTTCCGCGAAGTTCCGGCCATGATAGATTCCTTAAGGCAAAAGGGAGTCCCTGTAGAAGTCCTCTTCATGGAGACTAGCGATCAGGTCCTTGTCAAAAGGTACAAAGAGTCAAGACGTCTTCACCCACTGGCTGCAGGCGGCAGGATAGAAGATGGAATCAAAAGAGAAAGAGAGATTCTCTCAGGACTTAAGGAGAAGGCGGATTATATAATAGATACATCCAAACTTCTTACAAGAGAGCTAAGGATAGAACTTAATCGTATTTTCGTAGAGAATGCATCTTATAATAATCTTATAGTCACGATCCTTTCTTTTGGCTTCAAATATGGAATACCGGATGATGCGGATCTCGTATTCGATGTAAGATTCCTTCCAAATCCGTATTATGTAGAAGAACTTAGTCCTCAGACGGGTAATGACAAGCCGGTTCAGGACTATGTCAAGAGCTTCCCGGAATGCGGACAGTTTGTGGACAAGCTTGAAGATATGCTTACATTCCTGATCCCGGGATATATCAAGGAAGGTAAGTATCAGCTTGTAATAGCTATAGGCTGTACCGGAGGCCAGCACAGAAGCGTTACGATAGCCAATGAACTTTTTGCCAGAATGTATGGCAAGGGCAATTATGGACTTAAGATTTACCACAGAGATGTGGACAAGGCCAGAAAGAGCTTTGTTCCGCCCCAAGCCTGACAGAAATGAGGAAGGACTGATATGTCTTTTTCTACAGATGTAAAAGAAGAGCTTATAAACCATACAGGAAAAGCAAGGCACTGCCAGCTGGCCGGACTTTCGGTTATATTTCGTATGGAGTGCATATTGGAAAAAGATCCGCAAAGCCAGGAATTATCGCTCTTCATGCAAACAGATAACGTTTTTTCGGTTAGAAAATGCTTTACAATATTAAAAAAAGCATTTAATATAGATACTGATATTCTGGAGACGGAACGAGAGATACACGTAAATGGGCGCTATTACAAGAAGGTAGATCTTGATAGCGGCATTTTGAAGACGATATTCATGGCGCTTAAGGAAATCGATGGGGACGGGACACTTCGGGTTCCAAACGGAGTAGTGAGTCCTCTTTTGTTGCGCAGTCAGTGCTGCAAGAGAGCTTTCCTTAGAGACCTGTTTATCTGCTCCGGTTCTATATCAGATCCTACTAAGTCCTATCATATGGAATTTGTATGTGACAATGAAGATCAGGCACATCAGCTCCTTGATGTTCTTGAGGACTTTAGTATTAAGGGCCGATTGATACTTCGGAAGAAGTATTACGTAGTATATCTCAAAGAGGGTGAGGAGATCGTAGATCTTCTTAATATAATGGAAGCCCACGTAGGTCTTATGAATCTTGAAAATCTCAGGATTCTGAAAGATATGCGCAATTCCGTTAACCGCCGCGTTAACTGTGAGACTGCCAATATTGCCAAGACTGCAACAGCAGCTTCAAGGCAGATGGATGACATCATGTATATCGAGCAGCATTACGGTATCGCAAAACTCTCAGAAGGCCTTAGGGCCATAGCAGAGGCTAGACTCGAACATCCGGAAGCAACATTGTCCGAGCTTGGAGGATATTTAAGTCCACCTGTCGGTAAATCCGGAGTCAATCACAGACTTCGTAAACTCAGCGAACTTGCAGATAAGCTGCGAGGCTGATAGAAGTAAGGTTTTAGTACGCTTAAAAAGCGCAGAGGAAAGAGGAGTTATGATTAAAAAATCTATCGAAATCAAACTGCCACACGGACTTGAAGCACGTCCTGTCGCTGAACTTGGACAGGTTGCAAGCAAGTATGACAGCACTATTCACATCGAAGTACATGAAAGAAAAGTAAACGCCAAGTGCATAAGGGGTAGGATGACTCTTAATCTTAAGAGTGGTGAAATGATAGACGTTATCGCTGAAGGCAGTGACGAAGCTGCTGCTGTAGCAGATATGGCCAACTATCTTGAGGGTGCTACTTCACTGGCCTGAAAAATATTATAAAAGGGCAGACTATTAATATATGAATGCTCAAAAAATGTTATTTGTCTATAATCCTCATGCCGGGAAGGCTACTATAAGAGGACATCTCCTTGATCTGATAGATATTTTTACCAAAGCAGGATATGAAGTTACTGCATATCCTACTCAGAGTCAGGGAGATGGCGAAAGACGTGTCCGTGAACGTGATGATGACTATGATATAGTTGTGTGCTGCGGCGGAGACGGTACTTTGGATGAAGTGGTTTCCGGCATGATGAATTCTAATGTCAAAGTGCCGATAGGTTATGTCCCGGCCGGTTCTACCAATGATTTTGCAAAGAGTCTTGGTATCCCTTCGTCTATGACAAAGGCTGCTGAGATAGTAGTGAAAAGTAGTGAGTTTATGTGCGATGTCGGTACGATGAACGATAAGAATTTCGTTTATTGTGCTGCTTTTGGCATATTTACAGATATATCGTATTCTACGGACCAGACACTAAAAAATGCTCTGGGGCATGCAGCTTATATCCTTCAAAGTGTCAAAGAACTTCAGGATATAAAGTCTTATCATATGAAGATAACCTATGGTAATGGTACTGTGATAGAAGATGAGTTCATCTATGGTATGGTTACTAATTCTATACAGGTTGGCGGCATTCAGAATATAACCGGCAAGAACGTAAGGCTTGATGATGGCGAGTACGAGGTTACACTTGTAAGAAGACCTCAGAGTCTTATAGAGCTGCCTAATCTTGTAGGAGCACTTCTTGGTAACAGCAAGTTTAGTAGTAATGATCTTATAAGCTTCAAACTAAGCCATATCACTTTCGAATCAGATATTCCCGTTGCATGGACAAGAGACGGTGAATACGGCGGTGAGCATACGAAAGTAGAGATTAGCAATATACCGCGTGCTGTTGCAATTAAAGTTCCGTGATATGAAAATAATAATATAAAGAGGAAGGAATTATAAAATGTCTAATCAAAATCCTATAGTTACAATCACAATGGAGAGCGGAGATGTTATTAAAGCAGAGCTTTATCCGGAGATCGCTCCTAACACAGTTAATAACTTCATCTCTCTTATAAATAAGGGATTCTACAACGGAGTTATATTCCACAGAGTAATCAAAGGTTTCATGCTTCAGGGCGGAGATCCTGAAGGAACAGGTATGGGCGGCCCTGGATACTCAATCAAGGGTGAGTTCTCACATAACGGATTTAAGAATGACCTTAAGCATACACCCGGTGTACTGTCTATGGCACGTACTATGATCCCTGATTCTGCAGGTTCTCAGTTCTTCATCATGCACAAGGATGCTCCTCATCTTGACGGTGAGTATGCTGCATTCGGCAAGGTTACTGAGGGTATGGACGTTGTTAACACCATCGCTGAGACTCAGACAGACTGGAACGACAGACCTGTTAACGAGCAGAAGATGAAGAGTGTTACAGTTGATACTTTTGGCGCAACATATCCGGAACCTGAGAAGCTTCCTGAAAGATAATTTGCGTTGCAAATAAGTAATTCCATAATATACAACTTACAATAGGAAGCAAAAACGAAAGATATAACTAGCGTATATATTTTCGTTCCTTGCTAAAATCCATAACTAGTGCTACACTACAGTAGCACGTTAAAAAATTATGTATAAAATTTAATACATGACAAGGGGAGCTGGTTACCGGCTGAGAGGTGTGAAGAACACGACCCTGTACCTGATTTGGATAATGCCAACGTAGGAATCGTCGACAAGTAGCACTCTACTTGTAACTTTAGCTATATTTAGCGCCATCCAATTAGATGGCGCTTTTTTATTCGATAAGATTATTTATTGAATAAAGAGTATCTCTATGGATGAAGCAGTACTAAATGTTGTATGTAAGCTAAAACAGCGAGCATCTATAGTACAAAGCTTTCCTTCTATCCTCAGGTATGAGGAATCTAGCACATATTCAGCCAGCCACGATATGAATATGAAAAGTCTTATACGAAAACACAATCCTCAGATTCACATTATCACTAATAATATAACTGCTGAGATATCCGTTAATGCAGTTCTTGCTGTTGGTGCTGCTGCAATAGGCGCGGATAGCCTTCTTGAAGTGTCCGAAATTACTTCATCTTCTGATGCTCTTGTACTTAATACAGGAACTCCATCTATAGACAGATATGAAGCTTTCAGACTTGCAGGGATTAGTGCCAATACTAAAAACATACCTGTTGTTCTGGATCCTGTTGGAGTTGGCGCATCCACTTTTAGAAAAGAAAATATCTTACGTCTTCTTAATGATATCAATGTTACCTGCATAAGGGGGAATGCCACTGAGATTATGAATCTATGTGATTTGATCGTTGATAAAAGCTGTGATGAAAGACTTGATCAAACAGATGGAAGATTAGAACAACCTGATAATATAATGTCCTTTAAACTCCAATCTGATAAAGTAATCTCACGCGGGGTTGAAGATGCTGGCCTTGGATTTAGTAAGGATGCAGTTATCTCTTTATCCAAAAAGCTTGACGCTATCATTGTAATCTCCGGAGAAACAGTAACTGTAGTATCTGCAAGAGATGATTTCTATAAAGAATATCCGGGCGGATCTATCTTCCAAAAGCAGTTTACAGGTGCAGGCTGTATGATGTCTGCTCTTCTTGGGGCCTATCTTGCTACTGGAAGAAAAGAGAACATAACTGATATAGACAGCGTAGAAAGCTGCATTAGGGATTATGAAAGCTGTGCAAGGAAAGCTGAACGCAGAGTATATGGAAGCAGGAATATAGGCACGATGAATTATCGTAATACTCTCATTGATGAACTCAGCCTTCTTGATAAAACCTGGAGATACCGATTCGATAAAAGTGATCTTAATCTATATGCCATTACAGATAGAAGCTGGATTTTAAATGACAATGATTCTTGCAGTGAATCCTCCTTAGAAGATAACTATTGTAATAGTAATAAAGCTTCAAAAGAATCATTATATTGCAAATCTTTGGAAGAAGCCGTAGAAAAGGCAATCCTTGGAGGCGCCACAATAATCCAGCTTCGTGAAAAGAATATATCAGATGATGAGTATATTAAAAGAGCAGAATCTATAAAATCAGTATGTGATAAATACAATATCCCTCTTATCATCAATGACAATGTTGACGTTGCCCTTAAAGTAAAGGCTGCAGGAGTTCATGTCGGACAGGGCGATACTTCTGTAAGCAAGGCAAGGAGCATCCTTGGTAAAGACTACATAATAGGCGCAACAGCCCATAACCTTGAGGAAGCAAAGATAGCTCAAATAGAGGGTGCTGACTATCTGGGAGTAGGAGCTGCCTTTGGCTCTTCAACCAAGAAGGATGCCAAACCTCTTACAAGCCTTGAAACCTATAAAGAGATCACCTCAAACATTTCTATACCGATTGTAGCAATAGGCGGTATCAATGAGTCCAATATGGACCTTCTTACAGGAAGCGGCATCGCTGGAGTTGCCATAATATCAGGCATTTTCAGTGCTTCTAATATAGAGAAACAGACTTTGATTTTAAGCCATAAGGCAAAGGAGGATTTTTTATCATGAAAAAAGCTGAAGTAAAAAAACTTGTTGTTGCTGCAATGTTTGTAGCTCTTGCAGTATCACTGTCTACATTTTCTTTTCCCATAGGAGCATCCAAGTGCTTCCCCATACAGCATATGGTAAACGTCTTGAGCGCTGTGTTCCTTGGACCATGGTACGGAGTTCTGGTTGCGTTCTGTACATCCCTTATCAGAAACCTTCTTGGAACAGGAACTCTTCTTGCATTCCCCGGAAGTATGGTAGGTGCCCTTTGCTGCGGTCTTGCATACAAGATATCCAGAAAGTTTATTCCTACTTATATAGCTGAAGTTGTCGGAACGGGCATACTTGGAGGCATCATTGCATTCCCTGTTGCAAGCCTTGTTATGGGAAAAGAAGCTGCTCTATTTACCTATGTGGTTCCATTCCTTGTAAGTACTGTAGGAGGAACTGTTATAGCAGCGCTCCTTATCACAGTCCTTTACAAGACTCATGCCATCAATACACTTACAGCTCTACTTGATGATGCAGATTCTATCAGGTCCAAGGCATAATATCTCTTCCATTTCTTTTACATAAAAAAATCTCTCTGGATATTAAACATAGAGTAAAAACATGAGATCAGTGTAAAAAATTGTATCGATATGACAATTTTTCACACGGCTATTTGAGACGAGCCCAAATAGCTATGATGGCAAATCCGAATCTGATATTCGGATTGCCAGACTCGCACAAGTACTCGTCATAAAGGAGTAACATGATAAAACACACAGCACTTACAATTGCAGGAAGCGATTCATCGGGCGGCGCGGGTATCCAGGCTGATCTTAAGGCAATGCTGGCCTGCGGCGTATTCGGTATGAGCGCTATAACAGCGATAACTGCACAGAATACAACAGGTGTTAAGAGCATCATGCAGGTCACACCTGATATCCTCTCAGATCAGCTCGATATGGTATTTACAGATATATACCCGGAAGCTGTCAAGGTCGGAATGACATTTAACTGCGAGCTTATCAAAGTAATCTCGGGTAAACTTTCTGAATATAATGCCCGGAATATCGTAGTAGACCCTGTCATGGTCGCTACAAGCGGAGCAAGACTTATCGATGAAAAAGCCATCGATAGTCTATGCAAGCTCTTACTTCCAAAGGCTGATCTTATCACCCCGAATATCCCTGAAGCGATGATATTATCAGGACTATCCAGCATATCTAACGAAGAAGAGATGCTTGCTGCAGCAAGGATAATGGGTGAAACATTTGGCTGCTGCGTCCTTGTAAAAGGCGGTCATATGAGCGGTGATGAGTCATCTGCTGATGTATTGTATAAGACTGATAATTCATACTTCTGGTATACATCGCCAAGGATTGATAATCCCAATACTCATGGAACAGGGTGCACCCTTTCAAGCGCGATTGCATCATACCTCGCCAAGGGAGATCCTATGGAGATAGCGATTTCAAAAGCCAAGAATTATCTGAGCAAAGCAATCGCTGCAGGTCTAAATCTAGGCAAGGGGTCAGGTCCTTTGTGGCATATGACAGCTAATGTATCAGAACGATCATATTCAGAAGATAGCAATAGTTCACATAATATTTCAATTTCATAAATATGACGTAAGGGTCAAAAGTCATTTCGATTCGAGCTTGTTCGAAATTGAATATGTATTTCTGTAACATATAACACATAATAGATTAGGAGAATTCATGAACAGACAGTATCACACACAAATGGAAGCAGCACGCATGGGAATCATAACTCCCGAAATGAAGATCGTTGCAAAAGATGAGGGAAGGACAGAAGAATATATCAGGGATCTGGTTGCCAAAGGCCAGGTAGCAATCCCTGCAAGCGCTGCCCACAAAGGTCTTAAGCCTAGTGGAATTGGTAGCATGCTTAAGACCAAGATCAACGTCAATCTTGGTGTAAGCCGCGACTGTAAGGACTATGATATCGAGATGGAAAAGGTTATGAGTGCTGTAGATCTTGGCGCAGAAGCTATCATGGACCTTTCAAGCCATGGTAATACACAGCCTTTCAGACAGCTTCTGTGCAGTAAGTGCCCTGCCATGATCGGCACTGTTCCGATATATGACAGCGTGATCCACTATCAAAGGGACCTTGCTGAGCTTACTGCGAAAGACTTTATTGATGTAGTTAGACTTCATGCCGAGGACGGCGTAGACTTTGTAACTCTTCACTGCGGAATCACACGTAAGACCATCAGTCAGATAAGAGATGGCGGTCGTAAGATGAACATCGTAAGCAGGGGCGGAAGTCTTGTGTTTGCATGGATGGCTATGACTGGACATGAGAATCCTTTCTATGAATATTATGATGAGATTCTCGATATCTGCAGAGAACATGACGTAACTGTAAGCCTTGGTGATGCCTGCAGACCGGGATGCCTTGCAGATGCCACAGACGGATGCCAGATTGAAGAGCTTCTAAGACTTGGAGAACTGACTCAGAGAGCCTGGGATAAGGATGTACAGGTTATGGTAGAAGGCCCCGGACATGTTCCTATGGATCAGATTGCAGCCAACATGAAAGTCCAGCAGACAATCTGTAAGGGAGCTCCATTCTATGTCCTTGGACCTCTTGTAACAGACATCGCTCCTGGTTATGATCACATCACTGCTGCTATTGGCGGAGCTATCGCTGCAGCATCAGGAGCAGCTTTCCTATGCTACGTAACTCCTGCTGAGCACCTTGCTCTTCCTAATGTTGATGATGTACGTCAGGGTATAATTGCAAGTAAGATTGCTGCTCACGCTGCGGATATTGCAAAGGGACTTCCCAGTGCAAGAGACCAGGATGACAGGATGGCTGATGCAAGGCGTAAGCTCGACTGGGATGCTCAGTTCTTAGAAGCTCTTGACCCTACTACTGCCAAGGCTATTAGAGACAGCCGCGCTCCCGAAGACGATCACAGTGATACCTGCAGTATGTGTGGTAAGTTCTGCGCAGTACGCAGCATGAACAAGGCGCTGGCAGGAGAATATATAGACATTTTATGATCAGCAGCACTGATTTTTAGTGTATCAAAAGAGTTTTATTAAAAGAGCTTTTATTAAAAGACCCTTATAAAAGGGAGGATGCCAGGTAAGTCCCCACTTACCTGGCATTATTATGAAAAAGTTTTTTATTAGTATTGCTTCATCTGACAATATCAGTGTATCGCATCAGTGTGACCAATAAATGATTTGGAGTAAAGAAACGTAAAACAAATTGTTAACAAAATATTAAGACAGATGCATGGTGAAAAAATTTTTTGTTATTGATTAAATATCGCTGTAGCGATACTATAATTTATAGGAGGGATTTATATGAAAGTATATCATGGATCAGATCATATTATTGAGAAGCCCTTATATAATGGTAGCAAGAGAACTAATGATTATGGATATGGCTTTTATACAACAAAGAACCTGGAGCTGGCCAAGGAATGGGCATGTGCAGACAATCGAGATGGTTATGCCAATTGCTATGACGCCTGTTTCGAAGGATTATCTATTCTTGATCTACAAAAACCTGAGTACAATATTTTGAACTGGTTAGCAATACTCACCAGATACAGAACATATTGGCAGAGCGGCAGTATAGCAGAGGAAGCCAAAAAGTATTTACAAGATAATTTTTATATAGACCCTAATGAATATGATGTGATCATCGGATATAGAGCAGATGATTCCTATTTTTCTTTTGCCCAAGATTTTGTCTCCGGTACAATATCTCTTTCTAAACTTTCGGAAGCCATGAGACTTGGTAAGCTTGGAGAACAAGTGGTTTTTAAAAGCGAAAAATCTTTTTCACATATAAAATTTATAAATGCAGAGACTGCCAGATCTGATATGTATTATGAAAAAAAGGTTGAACGAGACAGAGAGGCCCGAAGGGCTTACAGAAACACGAAAGGTCATTCGGATAGTATTAATGAGCTGTTCATGATAGATATTATGAGAGAGGGAATAGTAAATGGAGATCCGCGCTTACGATGAATCATATGTAGATGTTGCTCAGAATATATTAGGTCACGCAGTAGACTTTGCTGTCTGTACACTTAATATTGGTCCGGATGTATTTGGAGATGCATTTGTAGTTTCAGATGTTTCTAAGCAATTTGCTGTGGGCAATCCTCGTTATGTTGCAGGGATGAATGGACCGGAGCTGGCCAGACTGGTACTGGATCAGATTCATATAGATTATATCGATACAGATGATATTATGTTCCTTGATAAAAGCCCCGAATACTGGGCGGGATGGGCACTTGCATATTATCAATGGTATAGTGCGAAGTCATTTATGGATATAATCAGTAAAGTTCCGCTTTCGAAGATTATCTCGCTATATCCTGTATATCATGAGATGGATATAGCTCAATTTGCAGATAAGATGGACAGTTTGTTAGAAGAGACCAATTGCGCAACGAACTTAAAGAAATATCGTACAAATTGTAAGCTTTCCCAAGTAGAGCTTTCCAAAGAGTCCGGAGTTGCTTTAAGACAGATTCAGCTCTTCGAGCAGCGACGCCGTGATATTAATAATGCTGCTTCGATAACGTTACTAAAGCTTAGCAGATCACTTCATTGCAAGATGGAAGATCTGATGGAAGTATAATCAATGTTTTGTCATTACAACTTACCAGGTTACAAATGAATCAGTACACCAGATGTGGTAAAATAGTTTCCAGAAGAGAGTAGCATGTATGCTTAAAAGAGTAGTTTATATTTTTCATGATAATGCAGATTCATCATTTAAAGAGCTGGAGGAAGAGAAAGCGTATCTTGCAGATTATGGGATCTTGCTTGAGACAATATCATCTCAAAGAATCCAGGATATATGGGCTTTGTACGTAGGAAGCACAAAGGCGGCCCTGGAATCTGACAAGCTTCCCCAAAGCGTTAGAGAAGTTCTTTTCCTATGTGATGATCCGGATGACTTTGCATATATAAAAAGTAAAGGTGCTTATGCCTGCGGAATGATAACTCCTGTGTCTAAGCAGGGTATATCATTTGAAGGAGCTCAGTATATCTTCAGCGAGATAGATGATGTAGACGCAGATTCTTTTATCAAAGCGTATCAAAGACAGGCAGGGGAGCCTTGGGACATACTGGAGACGGACAGGCTCCTTGTAAGGGAGACCACAGTCCAGGATGTGGATGCTCTATATGAGATATATGCAGAGCCGTCCATGACAAGGTACATGGAAGGACTCTTCGAAAATCCTGCTGATGAAAAAAGGTACATGAAGGATTATATAGAAAAGGTATACTCTCTCATGGGCTTTGGTGTATGGAGCCTTGTAAGTAAGGAAGATGGAAAGCTTATCGGCCGCGCGGGATTTAGCGTAAGAGGCGGATTTGATGAGCCTGAGCTTGGCTTTTTTATAGGCGTGCCATGGCAAAGAAAGGGCTTTGCCACAGAAGCCTGCACAGCCATCATGGAATATGGCAGACATGTACTTATGTTTGATAAAGTCCAGACACTTGTCAAAAAAGAAAATGAAGTATCGATTCATCTATGCAAAAAGCTTGGATTCAAAGTGGTAGATGAAGTAGAAATAGAAGAAGATATATACGGCGGAACATATATTACGGATGGACGCGTGTCACTTGGGCCGGATAAACGGGGGCGTTATGTAAGGCTTAAGTGGACAGCTTCATAATAAAGAGGTAAAGGGGAAAAAACTATGTCACAGGAAAGTTACATCTTAGCCCTTGATCAGGGCACTACATCTTCTCGTTGCATCTTGTTTGACAGATCAGGAAAGATCGCATCTATGGCGCAGAAAGAATTTCAGCAGTACTATCCGCAGCCCGGCTGGGTTGAACATAACCCAAGAGAGATATGGTCATCACAGCTTGCTGTTGCAATAGAAGCTATGGCCAGTGTAGGTGCTACTGCCAAGGATATAGAAGCTATCGGCATCACCAATCAGCGTGAGACAACTATAGTATGGGACAAGGAGACCGGTGATCCTGTCTACAATGCAATAGTATGGCAGTGCAGGCGTACAGCCGATATTATAGAGAATATCAAAAAGCAGGGACTGTCCGATAAGATAAGGGATAAGACAGGACTTGTTCCTGATGCATACTTCTCTGCAACCAAGATCCAGTGGATACTTGAAAACGTACCGGGAGCAAGAAGGAAGGCTGAGGAAGGAAGACTTTGTTTTGGTAATGTGGATAGCTGGCTTATCTACAACCTTACTAAAGGCAAGGTCCATGTAACAGACTATACCAATGCATCAAGAACTATGCTTTTTAATATACATACATGTCAGTGGGATGAAGAGCTTTTGAAGCTTTTTGACATTCCTATGTCTATGATGCCTGAAGTTAAGCCTTCAAGCTGCATATATGGCGAGTCTGATCCTTCTGTTCTTGGTGGTCCCATAAGGATAGCAGGAGCAGCAGGAGATCAGCAGGCTGCACTTTTCGGACAGAACTGTTTCGAACCGGGACAGGTCAAGAACACCTACGGAACAGGCGGATTCCTTCTCATGAACACAGGAAGGGATGCTATTAAGTCAGAGCATGGTCTTATCACAACTATAGCAGCAAGTATTGGAGGTGAAGTCGAATACGCCCTTGAAGGCAGCGTATTCGTAGCAGGAGCTTCCATTCAGTGGCTAAGGGATGAGATGCGTATGCTCAAGTCATCAGCCCAGTCTGAAGAGTATGCTGACAATGTCATGGACACATCAGGAGTGTATGTGGTCCCGGCATTTACAGGTATGGGTGCTCCATACTGGGATCCATATGCAAGAGGTACTATAGTAGGTATCACCAGAGGCTGCAAGAAAGAGCACTTCATAAGAGCAACACTTGAGTCCATATGTTATCAGTCAGCAGATGTTATTAAAGCTATGCAGGAAGATGCTGCATGTCCTTTAAAAGAGCTCAGAGTTGATGGAGGTGCCAGCGCCAACAACTTCCTCATGCAGTTCCAGTCAGATATCTGCGGAGTTACAAGCTACAGACCTAAATGCATTGAGACTACAGCTCTTGGAGCAGCATATCTTGCCGGTATAGCAGTTGGCTATTGGAAAGACAAGGAAGATGTCACAAGGAACTGGCAGCTTGGCAGGAAGTTCGAATGCAAGATGGAAGATGAAAAGCGTATAGAGCTTCTCAAGGGATGGCACAGAGCTGTAAGATGTGCCATTGCATGGAGTAAGGACGATGAATAGTCTTGTTAGAAGAGCAGTAAGACCTTTTTTTAACTTATTTAGTGCTATAGGAAAAACGGGACTGTGGTTCACAGTTCCAATGAAGGGCAAGTACAGGCTCCGTTTCTATTCAAGGAAGAAATGCATTGATAGAAACTTTGACAAGAACCTGTCTGCTTTTGAAAACCATATATCTAGGATAGATAGAGATAGAGGCTTCATAGAAGATCAGAATCTATATAAAGATATGTACTACGGAGCCTCAACCATGGCAGAATCCGGGTGCGGAGTAATTGCAGTATACAATGCGCTTAAGGCTCTTTCAATTAATGAAGCAGGAAGTGAAGGATCCCCTTCACTTCCTAATCTCATATCCATATTTGAAAACAGCGGGATCACCATGGCGGGGCAATTCGGTACAGGCCCTAAGTCTATAGCGGATTTTTTTAGAAAAAGGGGTTTTGATATAAAAACGGCTACTGATCAGAGAAGGTACGCCCAGATAGCAAGAAGGTGCAACGTATGCATCATTACTATATTTAATAATAAGGACCGTCTTCACGACTTCCTTCATACCATGTGTATCACCAAGCAGGGCGATTTTCTGGTACTTCATAATACAAACGGTCGCAAAGCTCTATACAGATCTATGAAGGACTTATTGCAAAACTGTGGCATAAAAGGTAAGGCTCAGGGGGTTATGATAATAGGAATAGAGGACAAAATTAACAAAATTTAGTAAAATAAAATTGAATATCTGTTTAAGATTTTGATCGTCATTTTATTGTAATTTTTAGTTTCATCGAATATGATAAATGTGTAAATCAGGCGAAGGGATTGAATAATTGGTGGTCAAAGATAAGACCACAACGGAGATCAAATGAATACAACAGAAATTTTTGAACTGATCGCCGGCATTATCGGCGGACTTGCGATGTTCCTTTATGGAATGAATATTATGAGCGGAGGCCTTACCAAGGCAGCAGGAGGTAAGCTTGAGAGCGCCCTTGCCAAGGTGACTTCCAGAAGATGGATTGCCTATTTTTTTGGTATAGGTATCACTGCTCTTGTTCAGTCATCGTCAGCTTCAACCGTTATGGTTGTAGGCCTTGTTAACTCAGGAATCATGCAGCTGACACAAGCTGTTAATGTTATACTTGGTGCCAATCTTGGTACTACTGTAACTGCCTGGATTCTGTCTCTTAACGGAATCGAAGGTGGTAACTTCTTTACTAATCTTTTAAAGCCAACTTCTTTTACACCTTTCCTTGCACTTGTCGGCATTGTCTTCCTAATGTTCTCTAAATCTGAGAAAAAGAAAAATATCGGAACAGTCCTTCTTGGATTTTCAGTTCTTATGTTCGGTATGAGCATGATGTCTGAAGCAGTTGCACCTCTAAAGGAAAGTGTAGAGTTCCAGAACTTCCTTAGAAGCTTCTCTAATCCTATAATCGGCTTCATCATCGGTATGGCATTTACTATGATAATCCAGTCATCCGCCGGTACTATCGGTGTAGTACAGACCTTTGCCGGTGAAGGCATGATGACCTATGGAATGTGTATCCCTGTAGTCATGGGAGCTGAAGTTGGTACCTGTATCACAGCTATCCTTTCTTCTGTAGGAGCTGGCAAGAACGGTAAGCGTACTGCTCTTATGCATCTGTATTTCAATGTTATCAAGGCGGGCACTTTCATGGTGGGATTCTATCTCATCAATGCATTCGTTCACTTTACTTTCCTTGACGATATGGCAAGTTACTCAGGACCTGCTATCATACATACTCTTGTAAACCTTGTGGCATCACCTCTTATGGTTCCTGTCTCAGGCATACTTGTTGCTATGGCACTTCGTACTATCCCTATTGATGAAAGGGAGCAAAAGGAAATGGAAGAAAGCCGCGGTATCACTACTCTGGACGACCGCTTCCTTTCCAATCCTCCATTTGCATTGGAGCAGGCAAGGAATGCTACAGTTACAATGGAGAATCTGGCACAGAAGTCACTGTTCCTTGCAATGGAACTTATCGATGAGTTCGATGGAGAGAAGTGTGCAGAGGTAGAGCATCTTGAGAAAGAGATCGACAGATATGAAGATCAGCTCGATACATATCTCATGAAAGTCAGCCAGCATCACCTGGCTCCTGAAGATAACCATACATTGTCAGTACTCCTTCATACTATAAGCGACTTTGAGCGTATCTCAGATCATGCTCTTAACATAGCACAGGTAACTCAGAGGATGCGCGAGAACGAAAGACAGTTCTCAAGCAAGGCTCAGGAAGAAGTTAAGATCTTCGCAGAAGCTGTCAAAGAGATCGTATCTACTACTTTCAAATCATTTGAGAACAATGATGTAAGGCTTGCTAAGACCGTTGAGCCTTTGGAAGAAGTAATAGACGGTCTTCATATGGAAGTTAAGCGCCGTCACGTAAGAAGACTTCGTAAGGGTAAGTGTACTGTAGATCTTGGATTCGACCTTTCTGATATCGGTACCGATTTTGAAAGGATCGCAGATCACTGTTCCAATATCGCAGCAGCTATCATTCAGGTAAGTGAGGATGGTTTCGATACCCACGGATACCTTGAAATGGTAAGAGCCGAGAAGAATCAGGAATTCGAGCAGGCTGTATTCTATTTCGAAAGCAGGTACTCTCTTCCTAAGATGAAGAAGTCAGACGTGATGGAAGAAGACCGCATAGATACAAGTTTCAAGGAAGACCATCCGGTACTTGTGGATCTTAATGTACTTGATGATGAAGGTGATAAGAGGATCATCAGAGTACCTGCCGAGGGCGCAGAAGATTTCGATAAAGCTCTTGATGAGCTCTTTAAGGACAAAGGGAAGAAGAAAGACAAGAAAAAGAAAAAAGACAAGAAAAAGAAAAAATAATCCCTGACAAAGAGCAAGGAATAGCAAGAAAAAACAAAATAGAAATATTATAATCATAAAACAGATAGCAATAATATAATTGCTATCTGTTTTGGTTTATAAAAAACGAATATCCCGCTTCGTATCTGTGCAGTTTTTTAGTAATTAACTGGTAGAATCTTTTGGGATTGTCCTTGCTGGCAGGGTTGTAATATAATTTTTCAAGAGAAGTTGTTGACAATGGTGTCAGCAATTATGAACCATCCGGAGGATTTATTTTAATGAATATAAGAAAGCTCACAAGGATTGACGATTATATGCAAAAGCGCGCCGCCAGCATACCCGGTGCGACAATTATAATAGAGCACAATGGCAAAAGAGTCTATGAGAACAATTTCGGAATGGACAGAAAAGACAGCATCTATCGTATTATGTCCATGACTAAACCTATTACAGCTCTGGCGGCAATGATCCTGTATGAAAGAGGAATGCTGGATCTGATGGAGAATGTCAGCACCTATATTCCTTCATTTGCTGATGTGAAGGTCGCATCTGTAGGCGGATTCAAGAATCCTGACAGGCAGATCATAGTAAGGGACCTTCTCAATATGACTTCCGGAATAGTCTTGCCCGGAGATTATGGTCAGGCAGGACAGTCTATGAGCAAAGCTTACCGCGAAGCCCGTGTTCAGAAGAGGTCAGGGATACTGAAAAGCAATATAGATATTACTTCCAAGTTTGCAGAATCTGTCCTTATGTTTGATCCGGGAACATCTGTTCATTATGGCCTTAGTGCAGATATTCTGGCAGCTATAATTGAGATAGTGTCAGGGATGAAGTTCTCAGATTTTCTTACAAAAGAGATATTTACACCTCTTAACATGTCAGAGACAGATTTTAAGATTGATGGTGATAAGGCATTCAGACAGGCAGTAATGATGGGAAGACCTGATGCTAATGGCAAGGTTACAAGAGCAGATGCAAGCACGCTTCAAAGATTTGAAATGGAAGCTCCCTTCGATGAGCCATGGTATGAGTCAGGCGGAATCGGACTATACTCTACAGTAGAAGACTATGAGCACTTCTGCCAGATGCTGCTTAATAAGGGATCCTTCCATGGCAAAGAGCTTATAGGAAGAAGAACCTATCAGTTCATGACATCCAATCATCTTACAGATGATCAGCTAAGGGAATTTGGAAGAGATGGTTATGGATATGGCTGCTATTATAATGTACTCATAGATCCTATTAAAGCGGCATCCAATGGATCTGCTGGTGCTATAGAAGTTACAGGAGAAGCCGGAACATATTTCTGCGTAGATCCTGAAGAAGATCTTATAATCATGTATATGTCACAGATGGACGGCGGCGCAGATCCGGCTTTTATCAGAGGACTTCGTCAGATTGTATATGGGGCTATGTAATTTTATTACATAAATAACCTTATGTCGTGAGTGAAACGAGATTAAAGGAAGCATGCAAGATGCAATATAAATCAATAAAGAAGCTCGAACAGGGCAAATTTATCACACGCTATGATGTAGAATACGAAACCATAGATCATGAGAAGAAGATATATGAGATCATAAGTCGAAATCCTGATATCAAAGATGAAGATGATCTTCATAACAATGATCCGGATGCTGTTGTGCTTATAATACAGGACGAGTCTCATGAAAGACTTCTTATAAATAAGGAATTCAGGCTTGCAGTTGATGACTGGGTATACAACTTTCCGGCAGGTCTAATAGATCCCGGCGAAACTGCTGATCAGGCTGCAAAGCGTGAACTGTGGGAAGAAACAGGACTAGAGCTCATATCCATAGATGATCATATAGGAAGATCCTACAGCGCAGTCGGCTTCTCTAACGAAGTCAACGTATGCGTTGTTGGCACAGCAAGGGGCGAGTTCAGGAAGAGCACTTCAAGTGTTGAGGAGATAGAACCCGGCTGGTATACCAAGGCTCAGGTAAGAGAGCTGTTAAAGACACAGCCTTTTGCTGCAAGAACACAGGCATATGCGTATCTTTGGTCTAAGGAATGAAATAAGGGATATAGAAAGTTATTTATATGATATCGAATCTAAGTAAAGAGGGAGGATTTTTATATGACATTTATATATCCATCAGTAATAAAAGAAGAAAACGGAAAGTTTGAGGGATATTTTCCGGATCTTGATAAGGTGACATTTGAAGGCAGGGATATCAATACAGCTATAGACGATGCTCAGGCAGTGTTATATGACTATATCAGAGTCGAGCTTACAGAAGAAGATTCACCGCATCTTCCATCAGTATCAGATGAATCTGAGCTCAAGCTTTCAGATGGAGAATTTGTAAGAAACATATGTGTTCATTTCAGATATACAGAGGGCTGGGACGAGTGATTGACACTTTGTCGCAGTAGCTCGTTATATAAATATTATGGAGGCGTTACATGAATAAGTGGAGTAGAATCAACTACCTTCCAAATCTTCCTCTTTATGAGGGCAAAGAGAGGGTTACAGAGAGCAAGGCTCATATAGAGCTTTCCAAGAATGCGGCCAAAGAGGGTATGGTCCTTCTTAAAAATGAGGAGTCTGTACTTCCATTAAAGCAGGGAAGCAAGGTTGCTCTTTTTGGAAAAGGAACTTTCGATTTCGTAAAAGGCGGCGGAGGATCAGGAGATGTAACAGTATCCTTCGTTCACAATATTTATGATGGATTTAAGGCACTTCCTGAATACGTATCTGTATACGAAGAAACAGCTTCTTTTTACAGAGATAATGTAGAGAAGCAGTACAAAGAAGGTAAAGTTCCGGGAATGCTGGAAGAACCTAAACTTCCTAAGGAACTTCTTGCAAAGGCTGCAAAAGAAGCTGACGTAGCAGTTATATCCATAAGCCGCTTCTCAGGTGAGGGCTGGGATCGTAAGATAGCTGGAACCAAGGCGGCTGAAGGTCGCAAGGAAGATTGGGTATCACCGCTTGTAGAAGAGTCTGAGCAGCTCTTTGAAAGAGGCGACTTCTATCTTACCAAGGCTGAAGAAGACATGGTCAAAAAAGTTACCAAGGCTTTTTCTAAGGTTGTTGTAGTATTGAACGTAGGCGGAGTTGTAGATACCAAGTGGTTTGCAGATGACAAGAAGATCCAGAGTGTCCTTCTTGCATTCCAAGGCGGTATGGAAGGCGGCGCTGCAGAAGCTGAGCTTTTATGCGGCATAGGAACACCTTCAGGTAAGCTGGCAGATACTTTTGCCATGGATCTTACAGACTATCCGTCTACAGAAGGATTCCATGAATCCAATGATTATGTTAACTATACAGAAGATATATATGTAGGTTACAGATACTTTGAGACCATTCCGGGAGCAGCTGATAAGGTTGTATATCCTTTTGGTTACGGTCTGTCATACACTTCGTTCCAGATCGTAGATCCGGCAGCAAGAGTAGAAGATAAGAGTAAGGTATCAGAACAGGATGCAGAGTTTGCTTTCACATTCGAAGATGATCCTGACAATGTAGAGCTTAAGTCATCTGATGTCAAGAAGGCATATATCACAGCTACTGCACGTGTTAGAAACACAGGTTCATATCCGGGACGTGAAGTTGTTCAGGTGTATTTCTGTCCTCCTCAGGGCCAGCTTGGCAAGCCTTCTAAGGTTCTTGCAGGCTATAAGAAGACAAGGGTTCTTGAGCCCGGAGAGTCAGAACTTGTCAGCATCTCATTCCCTGTAAGCCAGATGGCATCATATGATGATGAAGGCAAGGTTTGTAAGTCTGCATATGTTCTTGAAAAGGGTGAATACGGTATTTTCCTTGGAACATCTTCAAGAAATCTTATCTGCGTAAATGTAGTAACACTTTCTAAGGATACTGTTACGCAGCAGCTTACAGAGCGTCTTGCGCCTGTATCACTTCCTAAGAGACTTCGTGCAGACGGAAGTTTCGAGAAGCTCAAGACTTTCAAGGCTAGAGATATAAATGCTACAAAGCTTCCTGCAAATCCTGAGAAGAACATGGGATTTAAGCCTCAGGTAAGGCGCGTAGATGCGCTTCCTATGTGGGGTGAAGCTCCAAAGCACCAGCTTATTGAGGTCGCAGAAGGTAAGATATCACTTGATGAGTTCATAGCTCAGTTTACTGACGAGGATCTTGCAGATCTTCTTGGAGGTCAGCCCAATACAGGTGTTGCCAATACATTTGGTTTTGGTAACTTCCCTGACTTTGGCGTTCCTAATGCTATGACAGCTGATGGTCCTGCTGGCCTACGAATTCAGCCTGAAGCTATGGTTCATACTACAGCATTCCCTTGCTCTACACTTCTTGCATGCAGCTGGGATCCTGAGATTGTATATGAAGTTGGTAAGGCAGCAGGTGAAGAGGTCAAAGAGAACAATATCGCAGTATGGCTTACTCCCGCTATCAACATCCACAGAAGTCCTCTGTGCGGAAGAAACTTCGAGTACTACTCAGAAGATCCTTTTCTTGCAGGTAAGCAGGCAGCAGCAATGGTAAGAGGCGTGCAGTCCAACCGTATAGCTGTATCTGTCAAGCACTTTGCACTTAATAACAAGGAGACCAATAGAAACGAGAGCGACTCACGTGCATCCGAAAGAGCTATCCGCGAAATCTACTTAAAGCCTTTTGAGATTGTGGTAAAAGAGTCTGATCCATGGACTGTAATGTCTTCCTACAATGCGATCAATGGCGTGCGTGCATCAGAAAGCCATGAGCTTCTTACAGACATCCTTCGTGATGAGTGGGGCTTCAAAGGTATGGTTACAACAGACTGGTGGGGACACGGCGAGCACTACAAGGAAGTAGCAGCAGGCAACGATGTCAAGATGGCCAATGGATTCCCTAAACGTCTACTTGAAGCCAAGAAGAAAAAGCTCCTGACAAGAGAAGAGATGGAGACCTGCGGCAAACGAATCTTGGAGCTTATCTTAAAACTTGATTAATTATTCAGACCTAAATGCATTATCGATAGGCTCCGTCGAGGGTGAGAGAAGACGTCCACGGTTAGCTTGATTGATATTTATCAATGCATTAAAATCAAATAATGAAGTTTATGGAGCACCGGTTGGAAACTTCCGGTGCTTTTGTTTTTAAGTGATAAGGCATCAAATATATGGCTAAATAAAAGTAAAGAAACATAAATGAAGTTGGGATTCTGAAGGAAAAAGAGATTCAAAAATGATAATAGACAGAGAGAAAGTTAAAAATGTATTTGCAGATTATGTGGCAGATTATGATATTACAGATACTAAGGTAAGGCTCAAGGTTGAGCACACATACAGGGTAGCGGACCTTTGCGATATGATCGCAAAAAGTCTTAAGTTAAGCCGGGAAGATGTTGATCTTGCATGGCTTCTTGGTATGTTCCATGATGTTGGAAGATTCGAACAGCTAAGGCGCTTTAATACTTTCGAAGATTCTATCTCCGTCAATCACGCAGCTTTAAGCGCAGATATTCTTTTTATAGATGGTCATGTCCGTGATTATATAGATGATGCAAGCGAAGATAAGCTTATGGAGAAAGCTATAAGGCTCCACAATGTGTACGAACTTCCCAAGGCACTTACAGACAGAGAGCTTATGTATTCACAGATATTAAGGGATGCGGACAAGATTGATATCCTAAAAGTCAATTGCGACTTCCCTATGGATGAGATCTACAATACCACGATGGAAGCTTTTTATACAGATGATATAAGTCCTAAGGTTCTGGAAGATTCTCTTGCTCATCTTAATGTCAACAGATGTCATACTGTAACATCTATTGATCATCTCGTAGGACATATATCACTTGTATATGGACTTGTATATCCTGCCAGCGTAGCAGAAGCAATGAGGCAGGGATACATCGAGCAGATGCTTTCTTTTGAAAGTCATAATGAGAAAACTCGGGAAGCTATGCAGAAGATCAGGGACTGCGTTCATAAATATATGGATGAAAGAATTAGTGACGTATAGCACTTTCATTCCGTCATTATAGTAAGAGGGGACAAATTTTTATGGGAAATCTTATGGAAGACAGTGCGATCATCGAGCTGTACTTTGCAAGGAACGAGGATGCCTTGGTGCAGACCAAAAATAAATACGGAAGGCTATTAAAGAGTATATCCATGCGCATCCTTCATAGTATCGAGGATGCGGATGAGTGTGAGAATGATACCTATCTTAAGACCTGGAATGCAATACCTCCGCAAAGGCCTGATGTATTCTCTGCCTTTTTGTCCAAGATCGTAAGGAACTTGTCCCTTGACAGGTACGATATGATGCACGCAGATAAGAGAGGTAATGCGCAGGTGGGAGTACTACTTGATGAGCTTGCGGAAGTGATAGCTGATGACAAGGCAGGTAATAGTCAGGAGGCTAGAGAGCTTAGCGAGATACTTAATAAATTCTTGTCTGATCAAAAAGAGCTTACGCGTAAGATCTTCGTAAGAAGGTATTATTTTGGATATAACATATCCGAGATTGCTGATAAGTACAGCCTTTCAGAAAGCAAAGTCAAGATGACGCTATTAAGAACCCGTAATAAATTAAAGGATTATCTTGAGAAAGAAGGTGTCACGATATGAAAAAATCCAAAGAAGACCTTTTAAGGGCCATGAGTGACATAGATGATAAGTATATACAGGAAATCCTTGATGAAGATGAATCAAAGGTTACAGATATAAGATCATCAAAAAGACGAAGCTATGGCAAGAAGATAATAAGCTATGTAGCTGTTGCAGCGGCGGTATGCCTTGGCTTTGCAGTTATCAATGTGGTATGGATCAATGTTAAGCCGTCCTATCAATCAGCTGACAGTAGCTACGAAGATGCTGCAAGTTCATCTTACGAGGCGGCAGAAGATAGTGAAGATGTATATAGCGATGCAGAGGAGTATGAGACAGAAGATTCTAACGAGGATGAAGGTGCTATGGAAGGAGCAGCTAGTAGCTATGATGAGAAAGATAATGATGAATCTGATGCCATAGCACTGGGACCAAAGACCATAGATAGTTCTGAGAGCTATATGAATGATGAACAGTCAGATACCATGGCTTCAGAGTCGCCAAAAGATTCTGATCAGGAAAATGAAGTGGAAGATGAAGAGGCTTTGATTTTTGAAGGTAGGATAGAAAATCTTGGACTTACTCTTGAAGTACAAGATGCATCTTCCAAAGGAGCAACTGTAGTATTTACCCAGAACGGCGGAAGCGTTACAGGAAGCCTTGAATACTCCAAGTCTTATAAGATTGAAAAGCTTGAAGACTCCGGATGGGTTGAAGCGAATATGATAGATGATGTCATATTTGAAGATATCGCTATGACCATTGCATCAGATGATACTACTGAGTACAAGATCAACTGGGCGAATGTATATGGTAAGTTACCTTCCGGAACATACAGAGTAGTACTTACAGTTACAGATTACAGAGGCGCCGGAGACTACGATACATATACAGTAGCAGCAAGCTTCGAGATAGACTAAATAAGAGAATCTTAGTGAAACTTCGTACTTGCCAAACATATGACACTCCTTACGGCTGCACCGCTGCGTGCAATTTATAAAGTCTTTTCGTGTCTTGAAAGTGTTATAATTCAGGGCATGATATCTGGAGATTTATATTCCAGGGTCCGAAACTCGCTTCGCTCAAACATGCGGACCCTATGCGGAATATGAATCTCCATCTATCAC
>JAEEGI010004709.1_pt1 | contig 31785 bp, 20 predicted proteins | sample 8958751 | NCBI WGS metagenome assembly JAEEGI01 (sample SAMN16246545, study PRJNA631951) | gut metagenome | biome: gut microbiome; feature: rumen; material: KS-attached | host: Bos | place: Iran: Karaj | collected 2018-10 | reverse complement strand
AGATTATACTACTAGCATTTCAACTTGGGATCAGAAAGAGTTACAGCTGCCTGCTGGCACCAAGTACTTCGCTTTCCGTCACACCTCTTCTCCCGATTACTTCGGCTTGTTGATTGACGATGTAAGATACGAAGCCTTAATTACGGTAGAGCCGGTATCCTATAAGATTTATCTGGATGGCCAGTACGTGGCCACCGTGCCCGCCACGACCGATCCCCTCAGCTATGACTTCGGTACTTTAGCTGCAGGTACTCACACCGCATCGGTAAGCGCCGTTTATCCTGATAACGTTGAGTCGGCTGCTACGCCCTCCAACCAGTTCACCATCATGGGCAAGACCGATGCTCCCGTGATCAGTGTGACCCCCGGCGATGCTAGCTATACCATCACCGCTACGGCAGCTGATCCCACCGCTGAGGTCATCTTGACAATTGATGGCGTAGATTACACCGGCACTGGCAGTGTGAGCTATACCGTTAACCGTGGCACTACCAACCAGACAGTGGAAGTTAGCGCCACCGCACAAGAGGACGGCAAGCTCATCAGCGATCCCGCCGAGCAGACCGTGAACGTTCCCATGTTGCCCATCACCCCGACGCCCAACATCGACTATGAAACGACAAACGCTACCGTTGTCATCACCGCTACCGGTGAGGGCACCGTATATCTGGAAGTTGATGGACGTATCGTTAGCGGCGAGGGCAGCGTGAGCATCACCGTGATGCGCTCGCTCGAGGACCGCACCGTGACGGCTACCGCCACCGCTGTGGCTCCCAACCACCAGCCCAGCGCTGAAGCTACTGCCAACATCAACGTTCCCGCACTGACCGGCACGCCCGCGACCGCACAGCAAGGCCTGCTGCGCATGCACCTGCTCATCGTGGACCAGTTGAAGACAGATGAACGCTTTAACACCAACAGCCATCCCGACCAATACGGCTACGTGCTCAAGTGGGAGCAGCCCGCTAATGAAGCAGACCACAAGCAGAGTGCTATCGTTGATGTGGACATCCACAAGACCGAGGGACAGGTTAACGGTTACTACACCTTGGATGAAATCGACGCCGACAAGATCATCGGCCGTTACGATGCCGAAAACGACGTGATGGTTCACGACCAGGGTCTGACCATGGACGTTCTCACTGCCGATGTGAGCATGTTCCTGCCCGGTGAGGATCCCGATGTGCTGTACTACCAGCTGCAAGGTAGGGAGGACGCAGATCCTAGACTGAACAAGGACTACCTTACCCAGCTGCAGTACATGAAGAATGTGCAAATGTATGAAGAGATGCTCGAAGGCGCCCACAACAAGACGCATCAGTATCCAGCCGAAGAGACCTATCATTACTACAACGACTGGACCACGCCCATCCTGACGGGTAACTATAACATTAACTTCCTTACCTATGCTCCCTCGGTATCGACTTGGGGTGTACAGCGCCGCTACTTCGAGGTGGACGGTCTGGACAACACCTATGGTGCTCCCACCTCGAAGACCTCTGTGGGTCGCGTGAAGATGAACGATGGTGTCGACGCTGAGAACAAGCTCAAGGCCGAGCGACAGGTCAACCAGTGGAACTCCGTCAACTGGACCGATAAGGACAACCAGGGTAACGATGCTGGTGCTAGCCTCTACATCCTGGACAACGTTGTGGCAGTTGCCAACCTGCCTCACACTTCCAAGACGAATAATGTTGAGTTTGAGCCTTACATGTTCCGCATCTTCGTCGAGAGTAAGAACGGTAAGCTCCGTCCCTACAGGGTAGTGCCTCAGGGTGATGGACCCACCGACGGCGAGCATCTCGATGCCGTGGATCGTCCGCTCACCGATGCTGACAAGCATGGCCCGCTGTGCGTTTGGAGCGGATATATCCAATATGACAACGAGGGAGAAATCGTCGGTATAGATCCCGATAACGGTGTTACCGTTGGTGTAGGTTCTGATAACGAATATCCAGACCAGCAAGCCTACACCTTCACCAAGAAGAAGGTGGATAGGGAAGGTGGCTCAGATGCAGCTCATCCCAGCACCTGGGATAAGGACGCCAACAACGCCATGTTTGGCGCTCTGGATGACCTCGAAAAGGTTGGTACTGGCGCTAACGATCCCGTTAAGCAGGATGAACTGAACGTCTTCGTTCGCTTCTATTACAACGTGAAGGGCATGGCCGACGGTCACGTTGTCAATCCCAATAATCGTGATGGTGGCTCCGGTGATCCTGCCGGCTACGGTTCCGAGTCGCCGGGTAAGGCTCCTAGCAACCCGACCGCAGTGGCCGAAATCCTTTACCGTGGCGAGATCGTAAGCCAGACTTACTACAACATCCAGGGTATGGAAAGCGATAAGCCATTCGACGGTGTCAACATGGTTGTAACCCGCTACAGCGACGGTTCAACCACCGTGACCAAGATCCTTCGCTAAACGCGACAGTTAACAGTTGGCTTCGGCCTAACTGGAGACTAATACAACTCAAAATCATTGCTGCCCGCAATTTTGGGCAGCAATGATTTTTTTACACCTGGCAGACTCCTTCTAGCCAGCGAATCTTTCTGGTCGGCGAATCTTTTCTTGCCTTCGAATTAAGCGAATTAAACTAATTTGGCATCCGCGCGTTTAACTCCCCCTCTAAGTTAGAGGGGGTGCCGCGAGAGCGGCGGGGGCGTATGTAAACACCTCAGGCGGGCTCCCCCTCCTCCGGCGCTGCGCGCCACCTCCCCCCGGGCGGGGGACGAGTTTGGGACGTGCGGATGCCATCATAATAATCCGTAAAATCCGCCGACAAGAAAAGAAGGGCCGCGTCAGCAACTCCCCCTCTAAGTTAGAGGGGGTGCCGCAAAAGCGGCGGGGGCGTATGTAAACTTCCCCGGGCGGGCTCCCCCTCCTCCGGCCTAACGCCCACCTCCCCCCGGGCGGGGGAGGAGTTTGGGACGCGCGGATGCTAAATTAGTATATAATGTGTAATTCGTAGTTTATCTGGCGGGAGCCAAAAACGATAGGAATCACGCATTTAAAATTCAGGCCAAATTATTGCACATATCGGCAAATGTGACTACCTTTGCGGCATGAAACGAACCTCGCTCATCTAAAGCGCTCAAAATGAACATTTTTGTTTATTCACATATTTAATTAACTCTTTTTCATCAAAATCATTTATGAAGAAATTATTTTCTCTCCTCACGTTAGCCCTGCTGACCATGTCGGCTTGGGCCGGTGAAGTTGTTATCGACTTCTCACAACAGGGTTACGCAAATGCCCAGGACTTTGATGGCAAAACCGTAGAGTTCGACGGTGTAAGCTTGACCTTCAGCAAGGGCACGGGTTCTACCACTCCCAAGTATTACGATTCTGGCACAAACATGCGTATTTACGCTGGTAACACCATGACGGTTACTTGTGATAAGAACATCACTAGCATCGTGTTTACCTATGCTCAGGGTGCATGGGCTCAGGATATGGTCAACACTGGTACTATCACGGACGGTAACTGGAGTGGCGAAGCTGAAAGTATCCTGTTCACCAACACTGGATCTGGTCAAATCCGCATAAAGAAGTTGGTTGTGACTGTTGAAGGTGAAGGTAATAATGTTGCAGCTCCCGTATTCACCCCCGTAACGGGCTCCAAGTTCATCGACAGTCAGGTCATCACCTTGACATGCGCTACCGAAGGTGCTACCATTTATTACACCACCGACAGCGTTTTCCAAGAGTACACCGCTCCCTTCACCATCACCGAGACTTCGACTATTAAGGCTAAGGCTGTCAAGGGTGATAAAGAGAGCAGCGTAGTGACTGCCAAGTACTATCGCATGGTCGAGGTAAGCACTCTCGCCGAGGCTAATGCACTCCCCCACAACACCGATTTCATCTTCAACGGCAATCCCATTGTGATCTACCGTAACGGTAGCTACACATTTGTCAAGGACGAAACGGCCTTCGGTTTGATTTACGGCAACCAAGTTCCTGCCGAAGTTGTTACGGGCTGCACACTGAGCGAGGAATGGGATGCAGTGTACACACTCTACAAGGATTACGTTCATGAGTACACCAAACCCAACAATGTGAGCAAAAGCAGTGTCGAACTCATCGAGATCACTCCCACCGAGTATCTTGAGAGCGAGCTTACTACCGACAACATCAACGAGCGCGTCATCATCAAGGGTGTGACCATCACTAAGGATGGCAACAATTATTACACTGCCGATGGCATGCAGCTCTACAACCAGTTTGGCTTAGAAATGCCTGCCGACCTCGAGGGCAAGACCTTTGATGTTGAAGGTATGGTAACCTACTACAACGCTCTGCAGCTCTATCCCATCAACATTACTCTGGCTGGTGGCCAGCCCATCGTGACCTGTGCTGCTCCCACCCTGCCCGCAGCTACGACCTTTACCGACACCTACGAGGTTGTAATCACCAACAACGAGGAAGGCGCTACCATTTACTACGCCCTCAACGATGGTGAATTCCAGGTGTATAACGATCCCTTCACCCTGACTGAGACCACTACCGTTAAGGCTTATGCTACCCTTAATGGTGTGAATAGTGCCGAGGTTAGCGCCACCTACACTAAGGTTGAGCCTGCCGTTATGCGCACCTTCGCTCTCGTAACCGACGCTACCCAGCTGGCCGACGGTGATAAGGTAATCTTTGTGAGCACCCCTGTCGCTGGTGATGCCTACGCTATGGGTGCCGCTAACAAGAATAACTTTGGCCATGCAAGCGTAACCATCACCGAGAACCTGACCATCACTACCGACCAGGCCAATGTGGTTAATCTGGAGGCTCAGGAAGGCAATTGGGCTATGAAGGTTAACGAGGGTTATCTCTATGCTGCTGGAGCTGCTGCAAACGATGGCAACTACCTCAGAGCACAGGCCGAAATTGACGATCTCTCAATCGCTTCGATCGCTATTGATGCCGACTCTGCTGCCGCTACTATCATCTTCGTGAACGCAACACAGCGTAACTACCTGCGTTACAATGAGAATGCTGCCAACAACAATCCCCTGTTCTCATGCTACAACGAGGATTCCAGAGTCCAGACTCCCGTCTATATCTTTAAGGAGAAAGCCGAGGATGCTGGCCTGCGTGGTGACGTGGATGCTGATGGCGAAGTGAATATCACCGACGTTGTGGCACTCATCGACTGCCTGCTGAATCCCACTGCCACCGCTCCCACGAGCGCCGACTGCGACCTGGATGGCATCGTGAACATTACCGACGTGGCCGTGCTCATCGACTACTTGATCTCACACAATTGGAACGATTAATCGACATTTGACTATAAAAAACAGGACCCCATACGGGATCCTGTTTTTTTATTGGTGTCCACACCCTAAAAGTGAGTGCGACGAAATAAATCGCTGATGCTTAATTCACCCGCTGTCCTAGAGACGCAAGATTTTGCGTCTCTACTGGTATCTGACTCACTGAGATTACAAGTCAGGGAACAGGGTGGGTTGAGGGAGGAGCTGGAAGGTGTGGCGGTGGTAAGGCGTGACGCCATGCTTTGCAATAGCGGCGCGGTGATCGGGCGTGGGATAGCCCTTGTTGCGGGACCAGCCATATTGGGGGTATTCCTTATCGAGCTGACGCATGAGCTCATCACGGTGCGTCTTGGCAAGAATCGAGGCGGCAGCGATGCTCAGCATCTTGCCGTCACCCTTGATGATGGTAGTGTGGGGAATGTCATGGTATGGCAAAAAGCGGTTGCCATCCACCAGAATGCCCTCGGGGCGCACTGCCAGCTGGTCCAATGCACGGTGCATGGCGGTGATAGAGGCCCGCAGGATGTTGATGCGGTCAATCTCGTCGGGGCCAACCATCGCAACGGCCCATGCAACGGCCTCGCGCTCGATGATGGGGCGCAACTGCTCGCGCTGGCGCTCGGTCAGCTGCTTGCTGTCGTTGATCAAGTCGTTGTGAAAATCGGGGAGCAGGATAACGGCGGCAGCCGTCACTGGCCCGGCCAGACAACCGCGTCCGGCCTCGTCACAGCCAGCCTCGACCCGTCCTGCTATCAAAAACTGCTGCAACATAGTTGTTAGTTGTTAGTCCCTAGTTTCTAGTTGGAATCCGCCCAATCCCTCACTCCTAACTATTAACTGATCAAAGTTTTCGCTCGATGACGTAGTCAAAAATCTCGCGGAAACTGTCAACCGTCTCGTCGGGCTGGAAGGGGGACAGAATAGCGCTGGCCTCATCGCGCAGGCGCACCATCGTCTCGTAGGCATACTCGATGCCACCGGCACGCTTGGCGAAGTCCACCAGACGGTCGATGTCGTCGCTGTCAAGCTTCTCTTTGTTGATGAGGGCGAGCATCTCGTCACGCTCAGGCATATCGTCACGCCTCAGGGCGTAAATCAGCGGCAGGGTCACCTTGCCCTCGCGCAAGTCGTTACCCGTGGGCTTGCCGATGATGGGGTCGTTGAAGTAGTCAAAGGTGTCATCCTTGATCTGGAAGCAGATGCCCAGCAATCGTGCATAGCGGCGCAACTCGTCGATGGCAGTCTGGGGCGCATCGTTGGCATAGCCGCCCACAGCGGCACAGCACTCAAACAGCGACGCGGTCTTGGCACGGATAATCTCCATGTAGGTATCCTCATCGATGTTATGGTTGCGTGCAATGTCCACCTGATCGATCTCGCCCAGCGACAGGTCACGGCCCATGTCGGCCAGGGCGCTCAGGATGCGTCCGTCGCCAGTGGCAACGCCACATCGCAGGGCTCCTGTGACAAAGAAGTCGCCCACGAGGACCGCCACATGGTTGCTCCACACGTTGTTGATAGTGGGCGAGCCACGCCGCTCGGTCGCCTCGTCGATGACGTCATCGTGAATGAGCGACGCGTTGTGAAGCATTTCCAAAGCGGCAGCGCCTTGCAGCGCCTTATCGTTGATGCCCCCAAACAGTTTCGCGCTCAATAGCGCAACGATGGGCCTCAAGAGTTTGCCTTTGTTCTTGAGGTAGGTCATCACAATGCTATTGGTGAGCTCACTGTTGCTGGTCAGCGTGGTCACAATGATGTCATTGAGGGCTTCCAATTCGGGAGCCAGCTGATCCTGGATATGTTTCAACGTTGTTGCCATTGCCTGCAAAGGTAGCAATAATTCTCGGGAGAGCCACCATTTTTAATACTAAAAATTCATTTTACACAGCTAAAAGCGCCACACCAGAGCAAATGTGCGCGACCGCCTCTTTCACGGGTCAGAACAAACGAGAAACAGGCAGGCAGAACAGGCCATCTCAAAAAAAAGCATTATCTTTATGCCCTGAATCAAAAACGTCACCATTATGGAATCGACCAAGAAACTATTGCTGCTTGACGCCTATGCATTGATATTCAGGGCATTCTATGCCATGATACGCAGTCCGCGCGTCACCTCGACTGGCATCGACACTTCGGCGGTATTCGGCTTTGTCAACACCCTGCAAGACCTGCTCAAACGCGAGCAGCCGTCGCACATCGCCGTGTGCTTTGACCCGCCGGGGGGAAAGACCTTCAGGCACGAGAACTACGAGCCCTACAAGGCCAACCGCGAGAAGACCCCCGAGGGCATCCTGGTGGCCGTCCCCTACATCAAACGCATCCTCGAGGCCTACCATATCCCCATCTATGAGGTTGAGGGCTTTGAGGCCGACGACGTAATCGGCACGCTTGCGCACCTGGCCGAGCAGCAAGGCTTTTTCACCTATATGGTCACTGGCGACAAGGACTTCGGCCAGTTGGTAACCCCCAACATCAAGATTTTGGACCCCAAGAAAAGCGAAATTCTGGGTGTGGAGGAAATCAACGCCAAGTACGGCATCCAGTCGCCTGTCCAACTCATCGATATCCTGGGACTCATGGGCGACACCGCCGACAACATCCCAGGCTGCCCCGGAGTGGGTCCCAAGAATGCCGAAAAACTCATCCAGCAATTCGGCTCAATCGAGAATCTGCTGGAACACACCGACCAGCTTAAGGGAGCACAGCAGAAGAATATCATCGAGAACGCCGAGCTGATACGATTGTCCAAATGGCTCGCGACCATCATCACCGACGTGCCCATCGCTCTAGATGCCGATGAGATGAGCCGCAAGCCGGCCGACCTGGACGCCCTGCGCGAGGTCTTCCACGAGCTGGAATTCCGCACACTCACGCAGCGCATCATCACCGGCGGCGAAGCCAATGCTGGACTAGACGCCCCTGCTGCCCCGGCCGCTCAATCCAATCAGCCTGTCCAACCGGCGAAGGCTGCCCAACCTGCACAACACGGCAAGCAGATGTCGCTCTTTGACATGGATGCGCCCGATGATGACCAGCCGACTCCCCCACCCTACAAGTCGCTGGAAAACACGCCCCACGACTACCGCCTGATTACCTCGCCCATCGAGGCCGCCACCCTGGTAAGCGAGGTGCAGGACCTGCCGCGCGTCGCCATCAGTCTGCTGGGAACCGGCGACAACGCCATGCAGCTGCAGGTGATGGGCATTGCTGTGTGCAAGAGGCCTCACGAGGCGGCTTTTGTCAAGTGTGACGGCAAGCAGGACATGATGCGCGTGCTCGAACCCATGTTCACAGGCCAGACGTGCATCGTCAGCAGTGACGTCAAGCGCACGATGGTCGCCCTTGCACAGCACGGCATCCGCTTCACGGCCCCCTACTACGACACTGCAGTGGCTCATTACCTGCTGCAGTCCGAGCGCGGCCATTCCACCGCCGAAGTGGCCTACGAGCTGCTGCACTACACTGCCATCACTCCCGAGAGCCTGCTGGGGCCTAAAGGCCGTAACCAGCTCAAGCCCTCACAACTCGCCCCCGAGGCTATCGCTCGCTGGGCCTGCGAGGCGGCAGACTTGACACTGCAGCTGCCCGACGTGCTCGACAAAGCACTCAAGGAACAAGGGTTGGACAAACTGCTGTCTGACATCGAGTTGCCGCTGATCCCCGTACTTGCCAGCATGGAACTGGCAGGAGCGCGCATCGACGTGAAGGCACTGAAAGACTATTCCGTCACCTTGACCGAACAGATGAACCGCCTGGAGGCCGAGTGCCACACGCTGGCAGGCGTCAACTTCAACACGGCATCTCCGGCCCAGGTGGGTGAGGTGCTGTTCGACCATTTGAAAATCGACCCCAAGGCCAAAAAGACCAAAACTGGCCAGTACAGCACCACCGAAGACATCCTGCTTAAATTGCGCGACCGTCATCCGCTGGTGGACAAGATATTGGAGTTGAGAGGAATACGCAAGTTGTTATCCACCTATGTCAACGCCCTGCCCGCCCTCATCAACCCCGCCACAGGACGCATCCACACGACCTATAACCAGACCGTCACCGCCACGGGACGCTTGTCCTCGACCAACCCCAACCTGCAGAACATCCCCGTTCGCAGCGATGACGGCAAGGAAATCCGCCGCGCATTCATTCCTGCCGACGGCAACGTCTTCTTCAGCGCCGACTATTCGCAGATCGAGCTCCGCCTGGTAGCCGACCTGAGCCATGACCAGACGATGCTCGACGCCTTTGCACATGGCCACGACATCCACGCCATCACGGCAGCACGCATCTACCACAAACCGCTGGAACAGGTAACGGGTGACGAGCGACGCAAGGCCAAGACAGCCAACTTCGGCATCCTGTACGGCATCAGCGCCTTCGGCTTGGCACAGCGCCTCAACATCCCTCGCGATGAGGCCAAAATGCTCATCGAGGGCTACTACGCCACATTCCCACAGGTGCGCGACTACATCGACCGCAGCATCGCACAGGCCCGTGAAAAAGGATATGTGACCACACTATACGGTCGCCGTCGCATGTTGCCCGACATCAACTCCCGCAATGCCGTAGTGAGGGGCTTCAGCGAGCGCAACGCCATCAACGCACCCATTCAAGGCACTGCCGCCGATGTCATCAAACTGGCCATGGTGCGTATCTACCGCCGCTTCCAGGACGAGGGCATCCACTCCAAGATGATTCTGCAAGTGCACGACGAACTCAACTTTGACGTCATCCCCAGTGAACTCGACCGCGTTCAGAGCATTGTCATCGAGGAAATGGAGGGCGTCTACAAGGGCAACGTGCGCCTCACAGCCAGCCACGGCACTGCCAGCAACTGGCTCGACGCCCATTGATGAACAGGCGCTTACTCTATCTGAAACAAGATGATTGAGCCTGGTCTTTCATGACTGTGTGAAATATTTTCGTTAAAATCTTGCGCTGTTTGAAAAAATAGCAGTACTTTTGCACCGCTCAAATGAGATTCGGGGTGTAGCACAGTTGGTTAGCGCGCCACGTTCGGGACGTGGAGGCCGGAAGTTCGAGTCTTCTCACCCCGACTCAAGCACAAAGGGTTAATGCAGTCGTGACTGCGTTAGCCTTTTTTCTTTATCCATGGCCCACGCTTGCAGTTGTGGAAAAAAGTTGATAACTTCGCAGGCAAATTCTAAAGCCGAGAAACGATGCAACAGCACACTATCACCGAACTTGACCTGCAAGACGTGCCGCAGGTGTATCACAACCTCAAGTACAATGACGGCGAAATCTACTTTGCCGACAATATCACGTCCATCCCCGGACTGATGACGCAGTTTAAGGTCAATTTCATCGCCTATGTCATGGTGACTGAGGGACGCCTCACTGTCGACATGAATAATGTCACCTATCAGCTGGACAAGAACTGCTCACTGTTTGTTGACCGCAATGTGGTGATTAACAACGTCAAGCACACCGAGAACTTCAGTTGCCTCATCTGCGCCATGAGCACCGACATGGGATTTGCATTCTTCAACAAGAGCCTGCTGCAATCCATCATGCATATCATGGCCAATCCTGTCATCAAATTGGAGCAGAACGAGGTGGACCTGATGATGAAGTACTATGAACTGCTCATCTTCAAGATGGACCATCAGGAGATGAACTTTGGGCGGGAAACGATGAGGGACATCATCCGCTGCTTTGCCTATGACCTGCTCTCCAATATCAACCGGCACCTCAATCAAGGCAATGATGACGACATGCTGCGGCAGAGCGACCGCATCTATCGCCGTTTCATGCTACTCCTGTCCACCAACACCAATGTAAATCGAAGCGTCAAGTCCTATGCCGACGAACTGTGCGTCTCTCCCAAATACCTGACCAGCGTGTGCCGCAAGCACAGCGATGCCACTACCAGCGAACTCATCGCTATGGCAGTCATCAGCCGAGTGAAGCAGCTGTTACTCTACAGCGACCTGAGTATCAAGGAAGTGGCCAGCGAGATGGGGTTTGACAACCTCTCCTTCTTCGGAAAATACGTGAAAAAGCATTTGGGACTCTCACCCAATCACTACCGCAAAGCCAACGGCTACGGCAAGTGACTTTGGAGAATGGAGAATGGATAATGGGTAATGGTTAATGGCCAACTAGGGACTAGGGACTAGGGACTAGAAACTAGGGACTAGAAAGGTGGTGCAAGCCGAACGCAATGAAAGCTTGCTTTCGATTGCTAAGGCGCAGCCCACCTTGCACGAGCAAAGCGAGTGAAACTAACAACTAAAGCCTAAAAAGCATTTGCGAAGCGGTGAGGCCTGTGAGAGGATGTACCCAGTTTGGGGCAAGTTCCATCATGGGCCGCAGGAAGAAATCACGCTCGGCCATGTGGGGATGAGGCACCTGCAAGGTCGGCGTATCGATGACAAGATCGCCCACCGCCATGATGTCAATATCCACTAAACGATCAACGTAGCCACCCTCAGCATCGCGGTGGGAGGCGCTGCCCAAGCGGCGTTCGATGTCGTGAATGCGATCGAGCATATCTTCTGGTTGCAGATCACTGGCCAGCCACAGGCCGATGTTCAGGAAACGGTTGTCACTGTCAAATCCCCAAGGCTCACTCTCGACCACATGTGACGTCACCGACCCTCCAGTTCCTGCTGTCAAAGCAACGACGGCGCGATAAAGATTATCGCGCCGGTCGCCCATATTGCTACCTATATTCAGGTAATAGTCCATGTTTACAAGGTCTTGTGCACCTCAACCTCCTCAAATGCCTCGATGATATCCATCTCCTGCAGGTCATTGTAGGACTTGAGGCTCAAACCGCAGTCATAGCCGCTGGTGACCTCCTTGGCATCATCCTTGAAACGCTTGAGCGAAGCCAAGTCGCCCGTGTGGATAACGATACCGTCGCGAATCACGCGCACCTTGCTGCCACGCTTGATTTTGCCCTCGATGACCATGGCACCGGCAATGGTTCCCACCTTGCTGATGTGGTAAACCTGGCGCACCTCGGCGCTACCGGTAACCTCTTCCTTGATATCGGGCTGCAGCATACCTTCCATAGCGCTCTTGACCTCCTCGATGGCGTCATAGATGATGGAATACAGACGAATGTCCACGCCCTCCTGTTCTGCGGCACGCTTGGCGGCTGCAGCGGGACGAACCTGGAAGCCCACGATATAGGCATCGCTGGCTGCTGCCAGAGTAACGTCGCTCTCGGTGATGGCACCCACAGCCTTGTGGATGACGTTGACCTGCACCTCGGGGGTCGAGAGCTTGATGAGAGAGTCGCTCAAAGCCTCGATGGAGCCGTCCACATCACCCTTGACGATGATGTTGAGCTCGTGGAACTCACCCAAGGCACGGCGACGACCGATGTCCTCGAGGCTCACACGGGTCTGGGTGCGGCGGCTCAGCTCACGCTGCAGCTGCTCGCGCTTGTTGGCAATCTGACGAGCCTCCTGGTCGGTGTCCATGACGTTGAACTTGTCACCGGCGGTGGGAGCGCCGTCAAGACCCAGGATCAATGCCGGGGTCGAGGGGCCGCTCTCGGTGATGCGCACGTTGCGCTCGTTGAACATCGCCTTGACTTTACCGTAGTGGGTACCTGCCAATACGATGTCGCCCACATGCAGGGTGCCGTTATCGACCAGCACAGTGGCGATATAGCCACGGCCCTTGTCGAGCGACGACTCGATGATGGAACCCGTAGCCTTGCGGTTGGGGTTGGCCTTCAGGTCAAGCATGTCGGCCTCGAGCAGCACTTTCTCCATCAGCTCTTCCACGCCGATACCCTTCTTGGCCGAGATATCCTGGCTCTGGTACTTACCACCCCAGTCCTCAACCAGATAGTTCATATTTGCCAGTTCTTCCTTGATCTTCTCGGGGTTAGCACCCGGCTTATCAATCTTGTTGATGGCAAAGATGATGGGCACGCCGGCAGCCGAGGCATGGTTCAAAGCCTCAACGGTCTGCGGCATGACGCTGTCGTCAGCAGCGACGATGACGATAACGATGTCAGTAACCTTGGCACCGCGGGCACGCATTGCGGTAAACGCCTCGTGACCAGGGGTGTCCAGGAAGGTGATGCGGCGACCGTTGGGCAGCTTCACGTTGTATGCACCGATGTGCTGCGTGATACCACCGGCCTCACCGGCAATCACATTAGAGTTGCGGATGTAGTCCAGCAACGAGGTCTTACCGTGGTCAACGTGACCCATGACGGTAACGACAGGCGGGCGCTGAACGAGATCGGCGGGATCATCCTCCTCCTCGCTGATGGCCTCGGCTACCTCGGCACTGGTGTACTCGGTCTTGAAACCGAACTCGTCGGCAACAATGTTGATGGTCTCGGCGTCCAGTCGCTGGTTGATGCTCACCATCACGCCCAAATTCATACAAGTGGCGATAACCTTGTTGATGGGCACATTCATCATGATGGCCAAGTCATTGGCCGTCACAAACTCGGTGAGCTTCAAAATCTTGCTCTGGGCTGCTGCCAGTGCAGCTTCCTCACGGGCCTCCTCTCGATGTTCCTCACGGCGCTCACGGCGACGCGCTGCTGCGGCCTTCTTGCCACTCTTGGCAGTAAGGCGAGCGAGCGTCTCCTTCATCTGGCGCTGAACATCCTCCTCGCTGACTTCGGGACGCAGGGGCTTGCGGTTGCCTTTCTTGTCCTTGCCGCGCTTGCCTTCGTCCTTGGCCGAACGGTTCTTGCTTGACGATGACGAGGGCTGGTTTCCGGCGGTCTCGATGTCGATCTTCTCCTTGCCGATGCGTTTGCGCTTCTTCTTGCCAGCGCTCTCGGCCTGGGCCTTGGCGATGCGCTCGTTGCGCTTCTCCTCCTTGGTCTTCTTGCGAGGACGCGTCTGCTGATTAATCGAGGTCAAATCCACCTTGCCCACGACCTTGAGCTGCGGACCGCCAACGGTCTGTGCAACGGGCCTGAACACCTCGGGACCGTCATCAGCGGTGTCGGTGTCGGCTTCGGCCTTGTCCTCAGCTTCTTCTACCGGCTCGGGAACGACTTCCTGAACGGGCTCTACCGTTGCCACGGGAGCGGTTACTTCCTCGACAGGGGCCTCGACGGTTTCCTCAACGGGGGCCTCCACAACGGGTGCTTGCTCCACGACGGGCGCTTCGACTACGGGAGCTACCGTCTCTTCCTTGTCCTCGACAACAGGCTGTTCGGTTTTAGCTTCGGGCTTGGGAGCCGGTTTGCCGGCGGCATCCAAGTCAATTTTGCCCAGGAATGTAGGCTTCTGGCCGGGAATCTTGGTCTTGATTTCGCGCGATTCCTTGGCTGCACTGTGCTTGGCCTTTTCCTTCTGGCGTTCATTGGCCATCTTGTCCGACTTGGACTTCAGGTCCATGTCAGGCTTGAATTCCTTAACAAGCATTTCATAGACACTTTCCTCGATGCGTGCGTTGATGCTGGCGTCGATTTCGATGCCCTTCTTGTGCAGGAATTCCTCGATGGTCTGCCTACCCACGTTTAAATCTTTAATGACTTTACTTATCTTTATCGCCATATAATGTCATTTATCTCTGTTGGCTTTCAGCAAAATGCTTCGGCTTTTATATTATTTGTGTTGCTTAGTGAGAAGTGATGAATGTTATCTTTAACTCATTGAAAAAATCGTGTCAACCGGCCTCGAGGCTTTTAATCCTCAAACTCGGCGCGCAGCACAGCCAGCAGGTTGTCCACAGTGTCCTCCTCGAGGTCGGCCTTGTCGATGAGGTCCTCGCGCGGGGTGCGCAGTACCGACTTGGCAGTAGCGAGACCCAGATTCTTGAGAGCCTCGATAACCCACTCGTCCACCTCGTCCTTGAATTCGTCGAGGTAGATGTCCTCCTCGCTCTCGGTCTCAACGTCACGGTAAACGTCGATGCTGTACCCGGTCAGGATGCTTGCCAGCTTGATGTTCAAGCCGCCCTTACCGATGGCTAGCGACACCTCTTCGGGACGCAGGAACACCTCGGCGTGAGAGTGTTCGACATCCAGGCGCATCGATGAGATCTTGGCAGGACTCAACGCACGCTGAATGAGCAGCTGCGGGTTGCTGGTATAGTTGATGACATCGATATTCTCGTTACGCAGCTCGCGCACGATGCCGTGGATGCGGGCACCCTTCACGCCCACACAGGCGCCAACGGGATCGATGCGGTCATCATAGCTCTCGACAGCAATCTTGGCACGCTCACCAGGAATGCGGGCGACGGCACGAATGACGATCAGGCCATCGTGAATCTCGGGCACCTCCTGCTCAAACAGGCGGCGCAGGAAGTTCTGGCTCGTACGAGACACGATCACCTTGGGATTGTTGTTGGTATTGTCAACCCTCTCGATGACGGCACGCACTACATCGCCCTTGCGGTAGATGTCGGTGGGAATCTGCTCCTCCTTGGGAAGCAACAGCTCGTTCTTATCGTCGTCGAGCAGCAGGACCTCACGTTTCCACACCTGATAGACCTCACCGGAAACGAGCTGGCCCTCAAGCGCCTTGAACTTGTTGTAGATGGCGTCCTTCTGCAGGTCGAGGATCTTGCTGGCTAAGGTCTGACGCAGGTTCAGGATAGCGCGCCTGCCGAACTTAGCAAAGTCGATCTTGCGGGTGTGCTCCTCGCCCACCTCACAGTCGGGATCGTCGTCGGCCTGGGCATCGCTCAGCGAGATCTGCTTGTTGGGATTTTCCACTTCTCCGTCTTCAACGACTTCGAGGTTCTGGTAAATCTCACAGTCTCCCTTGTCGGGGTTCACGATCACGTCAAAGTTGTCGTCGTTGCCAAACATCTTGGACAACACGCTACGGAACGACTCTTCCATAACGTTGATCAATGTCGTCTGGTCGATGTCCTTGAGCTCTTTGAACTCGGAAAAATGTGCGGTCATGTTGGCCGCTTCTTCTCTTTTAGCCATAATGATTTAGACTTTGATGATATTTTTTGTGTATTTGATGTCACTGTAGTTGAAGCGCTCCTGCTCCTCGACCAGCTCGGGGCGTTTCTTGCCCTCAAGCTTGCGTTTCACGGTCATTGTGAGCGTGAAGCCCTCGTCGTCGGCATCGGCCAGCACACCCTTGAGCTTGTGGCCGTCCGAGGTCAGCACTTCCACTTCCCCGCCCACATTCTTGCGGTATTGACGCGGGAGCAGCAGCGGTGAAGTGATGCCATAGGAGCCCACGGTCAATTCATAATCCTCGATGTCGCGGTCAAGAGCTGCATGCACAGCGTCATTCACTGCCACGCAGTCATCGATGGTAATCACCTCGTCGCTGTCCAGGGCCACGTCGATAATGTTATCCTTGCTCACGTTGATAGTGACCATGTACATGTTGGTGCCTTCCAACGCCTCGTTAATCACTTGTTCCAGTGCCGTTTTGTCAATCATTTCTTCAATTTCCAGTACTTTGTTTCCTGTCCTTCGCTATGCTAAACCAGGGACGAGAAACTCTAGTTATAATAAAAACGAGGAAGCCCGATCGCCCCCTCTCACGAATGCTGGCGCAAAAGTACTCATTTTCCAGCATTCACGCAATATATAAGGTAGAAACCGAGACTAAACCGCTCAATTATTCACATTATTTAACCTTTTTTAATCATTCAACGCCCCTTGGATTTTGAAATTATGTTAAAAAATACACGAATAAAGCCGCTGTCAACTAATATAGTGTAATTTTGTAATAACAACTACAGGCCAATGGAGAGAAGACACCAATCCGACCGTCGCATCAACTGTGAACAGCTGTTCTCATGGCTGGTTTTCCTGTTGTTTTTTCTCGCCAGCAGCCTGAATGGACTGCTACCGGTCCTTCGTGGCGATTTCCTGCGCATCAACCACAGGTTTTGGGAAATCAGCGAGTGGCTCATCAACTACGAGGGCGGCTTCGTCAGGCGTGGCATCTGCGGTCAACTGCTATGGGCGCTGGAACAGTGGCACCCCTTTGATGTCAGGGTAGCCATCACGGTAATTTGCCTGCTTGCGTCGGCAGCCATGCTGTGGGTCATCTTCCGCCTGTTCAGGCGCGAGGGATGGGCTTTGCTGGTGGTGCCTACGGGCTTTTTCTTGGGTTACACCCTGTTCAGCCTGTTTGGTCGACGCGATTACATCTCACTGTTGCTGACATTTTCGATTTTCCTGATTTTCAGGCAGGTGGCCACACGTCCAAAGAAATGGATAGGTTGGGTGGCTTTCTATCTCCTATCGGCGTTGCAACTACTCATGCACGAGGCAGCATTCTTTTACACATTCCCGATACTCATGCTCTATAGCTATTATCTGTGCCGCGACAGCCGGCAGCCGGTGGTCAAAAGCGCCGTGAATGTGCTGGTGCAGTTCTTGCCGGTGATAGCGGTCATGGCCGCCGTGTGCCTGTTCAAGGGTAACGAGCGGGTGGCCCATGCCATCTGGGACTCCTGGACTCCCATTATCGGCAACTATCAGGACAACGTGCAGGAGCTGGGATATGGCATGGTGGCGATGACATGGGATGTGAAGTGGGCCTTTGCAGGGCATTTCACTTCGGCATTTGTTGGTGACGTGGCGCCTTCAGGCTGGAGAATACCGCTTGTCGTGCTCAACCTGCTGGCCGTCTATTACCTGACGACCCGTCTCAACAGCGTCAACATGGGTATCTACCGCCCCCGTCCCATGAACCATGTGCTCATGAGCAACATCATGATTGTGCAACTAATCGCCCTGCTGCCCATGTTCACTATCCTGTCATGCGACTGGGGCAGGACCTTGCCCTATTGTGCCATTTCATCGGTATTTTTCTACCACACGTTCAAGAATCAGCCCGTCAGATTCCTGCCGTCATTGACGCGGGCCTCTAGCAAGATTCAGGAGTTCATTTCCCGCAATCGGGTCCTGAGTTCGCCCTATACCTACATCCTGCTGGTGCTGCTGGCTCCCGTTCCCAACTACAAGGCGCCGATGGACCACATCAACACGTTCCAGCAGAAGTTCTTTTACATCATCAGCGACCTGTTCAACCAACTCGCATCACTCATCTCATGACACCTCTATTACAACTACTGCGACCGCAACAATGGGTCAAGAACCTGTTTGTCTTTCTGCCTTTGTTCTTTGACCGCCACATGTTTGACGTGGAATATCTGCTGCCCTGTGCGCTCATGTTCCTGGCGTTCAGTTTCGCGGCGAGCGGCATCTACTGTTTCAACGACATCGGTGATGCCGAGGCCGACAGGTTGCACAAGGAGAAACGGCATCGTCCCATTGCCAGCGGCGCCGTGAGCCCCACGACGGGCTATATCGTGATGGGGGCATGCTGGATTATCGCAGCGGTGCTGCTGGCGCTGATTCCTCTTGCCGGCGGGCAGGACACGCTGTGGCGCTACCTGGTCCTGGGAGTATATGTACTCCTCAACATCGCCTACTCGCTCAAGCTCAAGCAGCTGGCCATCATCGATGTGTTCATCATCGCCATCGGTTTTGTGCTGCGCGTGCTGGCTGGTGGCGTGGCAACAGGCATTTTCCTTTCCCATTGGATTGTACTCATGACTTTCCTGCTCACGCTATTCCTGGCCTTTGCCAAGCGGCGCGACGATGTGGTGACCCTCGAGGAGAGCGGGGTCGCCATGCGGCAGAGTGTGAACCATTACAATCTGTCCTTCATGAACCTGGCCATCAGCATCATAGCCAGCATCACGATGGTATGCTACATCATGTATACCGTCTCACCACAGGTGGTGGAGCGCTTCAACAGCCCCTACGTCTATCTCACGTCGCTCTTTGTACTGGCAGGCATCATCCGCTATCTCCAGATCACCATTGTGGACGTGAAGAGCGGCAGTCCTACGCATGTACTGCTCCATGACCGTTTCATCCAGGGATGTTTCATCTGCTGGATCATCACCTTTGCACTCATCATCTACCTCTAGCCCGCCCACAACCACGATGAGAGACCGGCAACTCGACATCTATCGCGCCCTGTTGATGATGTACATCCCGTGTGTCGTCCACACCGCCTATTGGCTGGCCGACGCTCGTGAGCCCCTGCTGTCTCTCATTCTGGTAGAGATGCCCCTCATCTTTTTCATTGCCGGCGCATCATTGTCGGTCAGCCGTGCCCGTCGCAACTTGCTGCAAACCATCACTGGCAGGCTGAAGCGCGTTGTCCTTCCCTACTACATCTATGCCTGTATGCTGCTTGTCGTGGGTATCATCGTCTCATGGATGATGACGCTATCGGGACACACCGCCCTGCTCGATATCTCCAGCTATGGCTGGCACGACGTTGCGGCCATCCTGCTGGCCAAGGACATCCCGCAGATGCCATTCATCTGGCACCTGTGGTTCATCCCCGCCTACCTGATTCTGAGTTGCACATTCCCCTTGCAAATCAAGCTAATGGGCAAAATCAACCGCATGGTCTATCTCGCGGTTTGTCTTGTCCTGTTCCTCATTGCCCAAGCTTTCACCGACTTGTCCCTGCTGCGCCAAGTCCTTGCCTATAACGTCTTCATGGTAGCGGGCTACCTGTTTTACCGCAAGGCCAGCACCCGCATGATAGCATTGGCGGGGGTCGTCTCGCTCTCCATCGTCCTGGCATACGTGCTCATTATGGGAGGAGACTTCTGCCCGATGCAGGCCCGCAAATTCCCGCCTGACTGGCTCTTTGTAACGTACAACCTGTGCGTGTTGTGCCTGCTTTCGCTCATCTTCAGTTTCCTCGCCTTCAGGGACAATCGCATCTTCAGGCTCTGGAGCAAACGGGGTTATAACATCTACCTGTATCAGAGCGTTGTCTTTGCCGTGGTCGCTCTCCTGCGACAGCAAGTGCCTTGGGCGGGCAGTTGGCTCTACGCCAGGCCATTGCTGGACGCCGCCCTTGTCTTTGTGTTGTCCATGGGACTATCCTGCGTGACCTATCCTATAGAGTGCTGGGTGACAAAAATGATGAAACTAAAAAAATGAGGTTGAGCGCATAAAATATTATGACAATGGAAGAGATAAATAAAAGAAACATCGCAATTTTTGACTTCGACGGAACGTTGACCACCCGTGACTCGTTGCTGGCCTTCATCAAATGGGCCTGCGGCACGGTAAGCTACTATACCGGTTTCCTTCGCTTTACCCCTATGCTGGTGTTGATGCGACTGCATCTGTACCCCAACTGGAAGGCCAAAGAGCGTGTATTCGCCCATTTCTTCAAGGGATGGCAACACAGCTGGTTCAAGGCTTTGGGAGAGGATTTTTCGGCCGAAATCGACACGATGCGCAACGAGCCGACCATCCAGCGGCTGCGCGAGCACATCGAGCGCGGCGACACGGTATACGTCATCTCGGCCAGTATGCCCGAGTGGGTGGAGCCATGGTGCAACGCCCTGGGTGTCAAAAATGTGCTGGCCACCGAGGTCGAGGTCGATGAGGACGGACGACTCACGGGCCGTTTCAAGACCCCCAACTGCTTTGGGCAGGAAAAGGTCAACCGATTGCTACAAGTCGAACCAAACCGTGAAGAATACTACCTGACGGCCTACGGCGACAGCCGTGGTGACAAGGAACTGCTCGCCTTTGCCGACAAGGCCATCCACGTCTAGGCCTCAAAGGCCTCACACTAACTTGCGAACAATAAAAACAACTTAGCATCTAAGCGTGAGGCCAAAGTAGAGCGGATGCCAACTAGAAACTAGAAACTAGGGACCAAAAACTAGAAACTAGAAACTAAAATCTTTTTACTATCTTTGCAACATAATAACGAGAGAACGACGATGAAACCGATAATCATATTGTTGGCGACACTGGTGGTAGGCGGCGCGATCGTGTGGCTCATCGACAAATTGTTTTACGGCAAAGCTGCCGAAAACACCGATGAAACCGACGAAAATACGGGCACCGTGACGAGCCAAGGCTGCGCCGATGAGAGTTGCGGCATCCGCTCCATCTGCCCCAGTGAACAGATCCTGCAAGGGGAATGCCGTCAGGGCGAAAAGGCAGTTTACTTTGACGACGAAGAACTGGACGCATTTGCGGGGCGCCAGCGCGACGAGTACACACCCGACGAGGTCGAGCAGTGGCGCGACGTGCTCTACACCCTCCGGCCCGCCGACCTGCTAGCTTGGGGACAGAGCATCAAACACCGCAAACTCATCATGCCCACAGCCATTCACGAGGAATTCCTCCAACTAGCGGCCGAGAGCAGAGGTTAGTCAGAAGTGAGGAGTTGGCTAGCAAAACCTAACGCCTAAACAATAAAACGGCACATCGTGCGTTTATTAGATACCAACCAGAACTCTATAGAGACAAATTGAACCGGACACGACGTTTCATACCACTGATGCTGATTGCGATACTGGTCACACTTGCTGCCTGCAGCAACAAGACCAATAGCGCAAGGTCGCGTTTTTGGCAATCTTTCGTCACCAAGTATAACGTCTATTTTCACGGTAAGGAAAACTACGACGAGCAGTTGAAGGCCATGATGGACGCCTACGAGGACGACTACTCTCAGCGCCTGTTCATGCATCCCGCCGAGGCACGAAGCAACCCCAAGGCACCGCAGCCCACCGGCAGCTTCGACCGCACAATCGAGAAAATGGAGAAGGCTATCACCCTCCACTCCATCAAGAAGAAGCCCAAGCGCAAGAGCGGCAAAAACCGCGACCCCAAATATCAGGAGTGGCTCGCTCGCGACGAGTACAACCCCTATCTGCACAATGCCTGGTATCTGCTGGCCAAATCCCAGTACATGAAAGGTGATTTCCTGGATGCCGCAGCCACTTTCCGCTATATTTCACGCCACTTCACGTGGAAGAAAGACCTGGTGCAGGAAAGCCAGGTGCGCGAGGCCCTGTGCTACTGCGCCATGGGATGGACCACCGAGGCCGACAACGTGCTCTCTCACGTCCATCTTGACGAAATCACCAACAAGCGCGTCAGGGCACTCGCCAACGCGGCCTTTGCCGACTACTACATCAAAGCCCAAGAGCCCGAACAGGCCATACCCTATCTGGCAAAAGCCGTCAAGGGTTTCAAGGGCAGCGACAAGGTGCGCATGAACTTCCTGCTCGGACAGCTCTATGAGGACATCGGCGACAAGCACAACGCCTATCTGGCCTACAAACAGGCAGGCAGCAGCAACAGCTCGACCTACCGTACCAAATTCAACGCGCGCATCAAGCAGAGTGCCGTCTATGAGGGCGCCAACATCGCTAGCGAGGTCAAGGCGCTGAAACGCATGACCCGCTATGACCGCAACAAGGACTACCTGGATCAGGTCTATTACGCTATCGGCAACCTGTACCTCTCACACGGCGACACCCTCAGTGCCATCGAGAACTATAGACTCGCTGCCGAGAAGAGCACCCGCAATGGCGTGGACAAGGCAATCAGCCAGCTCACACTGGGTGGCATCTACTTCGCTCGCCGTCAATATGACGATGCACAGCCCTGCTATGCCGAGGCCATACCCCTTGTCAACGAGGATTATCCCAACTACAAGATGCTCAAGAAGCGCAGCGATGTGCTCGATGAGCTGGCCGTCTATTCCGGTAACGTCACCCTGCAGGACTCGTTGCTGATGCTGGCCGAGATGACGCCCGAAGAACAAAAGGCCGTCATCCAAAAAATCATTGAGGATTTAAAGAAAAAGGAAAAAGAAGAGAAGGAGGCTGCCGAACGCGAGGCTTATCTCGCAGCGCAAGACGCCAGGGGCAGCCAACTCCAAGACAATAACAACGCACCCACACAATACACCATGAATACCGACAATTCATGGTACTTCTACAATGCCGCCACCAAAAATGCCGGTAAGACGCAATTCCAAAAAATGTGGGGTAGCCGCAAACTTGAAGACAACTGGAGGCGCCACAACAAGACCTCATTCTCGTTCGACGATGAGGAAGCCGATAGCGCATACGCCCAATTGGCCGACAGCTTGACCATCGACGAGAACGGAGACACCATCAAGGTGGATGTCGAAGCCTTGAAGCGCGCCGAGGACCCGCATTACGAGGAGTATTACCTCAAGCAGATTCCCAAGACCGAGGAGGAAATCCAGGCGGCCCATGAGATTATCCAAGAGGGCCTTTACAACATGGGCATCATCCTCAAGGACAAGATGGAGGACTACGATGCAGCCACCTACGAGTTTAACCAGCTGCTCAGACACTATCCCGATAACACCTACAGACTGGACGTCTTCTATAACATGTACATGATGTACATGCGCAATGGACAGGACGCCGACGCAGCACCATACCGCGACAGCATCCTTATAGAATTTCCCGACTCAAAGTATGGTATGGCCATGCAGGACCCCAACTATCTGGAGAACCTGAAAAACATGGGCAAGGACCAGGAGCGCATGTACGAGGAGGCCTATGCCAACTATCTCTCCAACAACCATAACGCCGTGCATGAAGCCTATGCCGAGATGATGCGCAAGTATCCGCTCTCCAAGATCATGCCCAAGTTCATGTTCATCGATGCACTGAGCTATCTGACCGAGAAGAACCATGACAAGTTCAAGGAGACGCTCAAGGACATGCTGCAGCGTTACCCACAGACCGACATCACTCCTGTTGCGAGCGAGATTGTCAAGCAGCTCAACCAGGGACGCCGGCTTGAGGGTGGTGGCAGCAATATGCGCGGTATGCTGTGGAGCACGCGTTTGAGCAACGACACCACACCACAGGCTCTGGAACGCACGTTCACCCCCTTTGCCGAGGATAACGACAAGCCTCAGGTGTTCATCCTGCTCTACCCCATGGACAGCGTCAACGGCAATATGCTGCTCTATGAGGTGGCACGCCACAACTTCAACACCTTCCGTGTCAAGGACTATGACATCGAGCAGATGAACTTCGGCTCGCTCGGACTGCTCGTGGTCAAGGGAATGGACAACTTCAAGGAGGCCGTCAACTACCGCACCATGTTCGAGCAGGATCAGACCATCACGGTTCCTCGACAAGTGCACTATGTCATCATCAGCGTGGACAACTTCAACCTGCTGCTGAACGAGGGACGAACCTTTGAGGACTACTTCAACTACCTGGAGGAGAAGAACGACAAGGAACATAGCGACCTGGAGAAGAAAGAACTCGACGAAGAAGAGCGAAAGGCAATGGAAGAGGCCGAGGCTGAAGCAGCAGCACAACGCGAGCGGGACCGCATCGAGGCCGAACAAATTGAGCGCGAGGAAGCCGAGCAGGCTCGACTTGACGCCGAGGCTAAGGCACTCGAGGAGGCCGAAGAGAAAGCACGCATTGAAGCCGAACAGGCCGAGCAGGCACGCATCGAGGCCGAGGAGAAAGCACGCAAAGAGGCCGAACGCAAGGAAATCAAGGCCAGTGACTACCGCAACCGCACAACCGAGGCTCAGGCTCAACCCAACAAACTGAGCGATAAGGAACTCAAGGCTCAGGAGAAGGCCGAGGAAGAGCACCTCAAGCAACTCGAACGCGAGGCCAAGGCACGCGAAAAGGCCGAACGTAAGCGCCAAAAGGAGATTGACGACAGCATCAAGAAGGAGCAGAAGCTACAGCGCAAGCTGGCTCGACTCGAAGAGATTGCCGAGCAAGACTCCATCGAACAGGCCGAGAAGGAGAAAGAAAAAGAGCGTGACTTCCGCTACAAGTGGCGTGAAGACTCTGCCAAGGCTGCCTACAAGGCTGCCGAGCAGGCCAAGAAGGACGCCAAGAAGGCCAAGGAACAGGCCCGCAAGGACAAGGTGAAAGAGCGCAAGGAACAGGCCAAGCAGCGCGAGAAAGAGCGCAAGGAGAAAGCCAAGGAACGCGAACGCCAGCGCAAAGAAAAGCAGAAGGAGCGCAAGGAACAGGCTAAGCAGCGCGAACAGGAACGCAAGCAGCGGGCCAAGGAGCGAGACCAAGAACGTAAAGAAAAGGCCGACGAGCGAAAGCAACAGGCCAAGGAGCGGGAAGAGGAACGCAAGCAGCAGGCGGCTGAACGAAAGGCTGAACAAGAAAAAGCCAAAGAACAGCCCAAAGAACAGCCCAAGGAGCAGCCCAAGGAGCAGCCTAAGGAGCAACCTAAGGAACAGCCCAAGGAACAGCCCAAGCAGGACGCTCAGCAGCAAGGCACCAAGCCCGACCAGCCAAATTCCCGCACTCAGTCCACACGCAACAATAGAAGAAACGATTAACAATAATATTTAAGTCGAGACATAATAAATGAGCAAAGAAAGAATCCTTTGGGCCGACGACGAAATCGATCTGTTGAAACCGCACATCCTGTTTTTGCAGAACAAGGGCTATGAGGTCGAAACCGTCACCAACGGCCGTGATGCCATCGACTGCCTCAGCAACCAAATCTTCAATCTCATCATCCTGGACGAGAACATGCCGGGCATCAGCGGACTGGAGGCACTGCAGCGCATCAAGATACTCCAACCTAACGTACCGGTCATCATGATCACCAAGAGCGAGGAGGAGGACATCATGAACCAGGCCATCGGCAGCGAAATCGCCGATTACCTCATCAAGCCCGTCAACCCGATGCAGATTCTGCTGTCTATCAAGAAAAATCTGCACAGCGACGCCCTCATTACCGAGAAAGTCACTGGCGACTACCAGCAGGAATTCATGCGCATCAGCCAGATGATCAACGCGGCTCAGACCATCGACGACTGGTATGAGCTCTATACCACCCTCGTCCATTGGGAACTCACGCTGTCAAATGCCGACACCAAGATGGATGAGATGCTGCACATGCAGAAGGTCGAGGCCAACAACGCCTTCTCCAAGTTTGTCAAGCGCAACTACGAGAACTGGCTTACACAGCCCGAGCATCCCCTGCGCAGCAATGAGCTCTTCAAGACCAAGGTATTGCCCCTGCTCGACAATGGCGAGAAAGTCTGCTTCGTGGTCATCGACAACTTCAGGCTTGACCAGTGGCGCACCGTGAGCCCGCTGCTCAACGAGTACTTCAACATCGAGAAGGAGGAACTCTACACCACCATCCTGCCCACAGCCACTCAGTATGCCCGCAACGCCATCTTCTCGGGACTCATGCCGGTGGACATCGAGCGCATGTTCCCCGACCTGTGGGTCGATGAGGAGAGCGAGGAGGGAAAGAACCTCAACGAGGCACCTCTCATCCAAACGCTGCTCGACCGCTACCGCCGCAAGGTGCACTTCTCTTACAACAAGATGAACGACAGTGCCGCCGGCGAGAAGCTGATGCAGAACTTCGGCATGTACAAGAATTACGAGCTCAACGTGCTGGTGTTCAACTTTGTGGATATGCTCTCTCACGCACGCACCGAGTCCAAGATGATACGCGAGTTGGCCAACACCGACGAGGCCTACCGCTCGCTCACCGAGTCATGGTTCAAGAACTCCAACGTGCTCGACATCTTCAAACTCATGGCCGAGAACGGCTACAAGGTCATCCTGACCACCGACCACGGAACCATCAAGGTAGACCGCCCGATCAACGTCATCGGCGACAAGAACATCAACACCAACCTGCGCTACAAGGTGGGTAAGAGCCTCACCTACAACGGCAAGCAAGTCTATGAGATCAAGCAGCCCAAGCGTGTAGGACTCCCCGCTCCCAACATCTCAAGCACCTACATCTTTGCGATGAACCGTGACTTCTTTGCCTATCCCAACAACTACAACTACTACGTTTCCTATTACAACGACACGTTCCAGCACGGCGGCATCTCAATGGAAGAGATGCTCGTGCCCATCGTGACATTATCACCAAAATAATCACCATCTAGATGATCTAGAGCATCTAGAATATCTAGAAAAATAACAATCCAGAAAATGAAAACCATCGAAATACCAATTCCAAATCTGGAAGCCATCGACGATGCAGCTTACAAGTTCATGACCGAGATGGGCGACCTCACGGTCTATGCCTTCTACGGCGAGATGGGGGCCGGCAAGACCACCTTCATCAATGCATTGTGCAAGCAACTCGGCGTCGAGAGCGACGTGACCAACTCGCCCTCGTTTGCCATCATCAACGAGTACCGCAGCGACACCACGGCCGAGCTGATTTACCACTTTGACTGCTACCGCCTCGAGAAGGAGGAAGAAGCCGTTGACCTGGGGGCCGAAGACTACTTCGACAGCGGTGCGCTGTGCTTTATCGAGTGGCCCGAACGCATCGACGGCTTGCTGCCCGACGACACCGTGCGCGTCGATATCACCGTCAACGATGACAACAGCCGCACCCTCAAGATGACCTTCCCCACCGTCTGACCATGCCACACTACATCAAGGTCAGCCAGACGGCAAGCACCAACACCTACCTGTCCCGCTTGGCAGCTACGCTGCCCGGCGGTACGGTCATTTATACCCCCAGCCAAACCGCAGGCCGTGGCCAAAAGGGTAACTCCTGGGAGAGCGAGGACGGCAAGAACCTCACCTTCTCCCACTTGCTCAAGCGGCCGCCCGTCAAGGCGCGCGACCAGTTCTACTTGAGCGAGGCGGCAGCCCTCGCCGTTGTCGAAGCACTGACGGCCGAGGCTGGCGATGGTTTCACCGTCAAGTGGCCCAACGACGTCTATTGGCAGGACAAGAAGGTGTGCGGCATGCTGCTCGAGAACTCGCTCGACGGCAGCGACATCGCCACCTGCATCGTGGGCATCGGCATCAACGTCAACCAGGAGCGTTTCCTGAGCGACGCCCCCAATCCCGTCTCGCTCATCAACATCACGGGCCATGAGCACGACCTGATGGCGCTGCTCAAGCGCGTGTGCTCACGCATCGAGCAACTGGTGGAATCGCTGGGCGACGAAGCAGCCCGCGCCGACCTGCATCAGCGCTACATGGAGGCCCTCTACCGCAACGACGGCCAGCAGCACCCCTACGAGGACGCAGCGGGCCACCGCTTCATGGCCACCGTCGCAGGCATCGCCCCCGACGGCACCCTCACCCTCCTCCACGAGGACGGCACCACCCACAGCTACCTCTTCAAGGAAGTCAAGCACATCATCAACGACACCGTCCTTTGAGTGAGAAGTGTGACTTTCAGGCGATAGTAACCCTACTAACAACTAAAAACTAACAACTAACAACTAAACAATGACCATTGTTGTCTATTGCAGCTCACAGGCAGGGCTCGAGGAGAAATATCAGCAGTTGGCCCGCGACTTGGGTACTTGGATTGGCCAGCACAGCCACACTTTGCTCTATGGCGGCTCCAATGCCGGGCTGATGCACATCACCGCCTCGGCAGCCCACGAGGCCGGCGGGCACGTCGTCGGCGTCATACCCGAAATGTTCAGGCACCGCATCGACCCCGTGTGCGACGACGTGGTCTATACCGCCAACCTGGGCGACCGCAAGCAGTACATGATTGAGCATGGCGAAGTCTTCGTCGTGATGCCCGGTGGCATCGGCACCCTCGACGAGTGGATGTCCACCCTCGCCGTCATGACCATCGGCAACGACGACCCGCGCCCCGTCATCGTCGCCAACATCGACGGCCTGTACGACGCCACCATCCAGCAACTCGCCGACATGACCCGCACCCCCTTCGCCCGCAGCAAGAACCTCTCCCGCACCCTCGTCGCTACCACCCCATCCGACCTCATCGCCACCCTCAACACCCTGGCCCCACGCTAAGATTTTAATGGTCTACGAATTTAACGAATTATCCTAATTGGCATCCGCGTCCTTTTGCCTCATGCTCAGACGCAATGTAGAGACGCAAAATCTTGCGTCTCCAGGGCAGCACTCGGTAATATTTGAAGAATGGAGACGCAAGATTTTGCGTCTCTACTGGCCAACACACCGAGAGTCGGGCTCACGTTAAATACGGTTTGATGAAGTCGTCGAGGTTGTTGACGCCCAGTTTCTTGGCGATTTGGATTCTCTTGTTATAGACTGTGCCGATGTTACCGTAATCCATCGTCACCATGATGACCGTGCGCGAGAAGCCGCAGCAATACAGCGCCAGATAGTTCAGCTCGTCATCCCTGAGTTGACCTCCCGCAGCCTCTTGGGCGGCCACTAGCACGTTATCATACAAGTCATTGACCAGTAATTGCAGGTTCTTCCAGTAGCTTTTGTCTTCGGCTCCCCGCAGGGTCATCATCTCGTTAAACTTGCGGGTAAATGTCTTTTCGTCATGCTGGTAAGACCACTCCAACAACTGGTGCACCGTCTGAATCTGGTTGGCAATAGCGGCCTTCAGTTCGTCGTTCCGCGGACTCGTCTCTACTTTGTTCAATCGCGCCTGCATCTGCTTCAGGCTCGACAGCGAGCCGTCAAGGTCGGCCTTGAGCACATCGACCTCGTTCTGTCTCATCTTCAGCTGACTCCTGTACCGCCACACCAAGAAAGTCGCCGCCAGCAGAGCCAAAGCCAGCAAGGCCGCCAGCAACATAGTCCCCCTTAAGCGGGATTCATTCTTCACCTGGTTCAACTCCGCCAACTGCACATCATATTTCTTCTCGACGCCTCGTAGACGGTCATTAAGGCCATTGATAGTCAATGAATCTGCGATAGCATGGGCCGATTGGATATAGTTTTTTGATTTTTCCTCATCTTTCCAATACCGATGCTCAAGTTCCGACATCAGTTCGAAATAGACGATACTATCCATCGCAGTAGTAGCACGGGGAGCCTGTTTCAAATAATAAACCGCCGAATCAGGTTGTCCAAGAAACAGCAAAGATGAGGCAAGTCGATAATGGGCACGAGGGTGGACAATGATAGCCGGATTAGCCGAGATGGCTTGCATCGCCAACTCCCTGGCTCGCTGATAATCTTTTTCCCTAACGAGATAATATTCCGACAGGATATAACGATTAGCAAAGAGGCTATTTTGATCACCCATTTCTTGGGCTAAGTCTATGGCATCTTTCATATAGATAACAGCCGAATCATGCTTTTCATCAATATTTCGATAAATGCCACCAATACTTGACAGGCATACCAGTTCGTAATGCTTGTCTCCCAAGGATTTGTAAATAGGCAATGCTTCCTTGTATTTCTCCAGTGCGATTGTGTTTGTCCCTATCACCTGTGATTGGTAAAGTGAGCCCAATCTCACTTTTGCGTAGGCGATCATCGAGCTATCGGTCGCTAACGGCAGCGCTTCGGCATGATGGTAACTGTCAACGGCCTTTTCAAGGTTGCCCAAATCCTCGTTGACGCATCCCTGCGCGATGAGCGCTTTTAAATACTGTAAGTCTCCTCCTGAATGCTTATAGTAATTAACGGCCTCATTGATGGCCGAATCGCTGGTACACGGCACGTAGTTCTTGTACATCGCCATCGACAACAACACGTCATAATAGGCTCGCTCCTCTTTACTGAATTGGGCAGGATTCATCTGCTGCAGCAAGGCCAATGCTTCCCTTTCGCCTTGATGATAAACCATAGAGTCGAGGTGTGCCAGTTCCTGCATAGTGACGCTGTCGTGACGGCACCCTGTCAGCATGAGTGCCAAGACGGCTAAGAGTGGAAAGATGATGTTTTTGGTGGTTGACATTAGGTAATCGATTTTTCTGCAAAATTACTCTTTTTGGAGCAATGAAACACGCGCTCCTTAGTCAGATTATGCCCAAATGAGATTTTTATTTTCTAGATGCAAGACTTTCAGCAATTTGCAATTTTCTAAATGAGGTGCGAATGTGGTGCTTTTTTCGATAGTTATTTGTAATTTTGCAGCAAATCATTTTGTTTAACGAGTAATAAAATCATGCTTATGAAAAAGACATTACTTATATCAATTCTCATCCTGCTGGGCATGTCCCAGGCAGCGGCACAGGGATATTGGGGAGACTGGGACCAATCCGACTACCTGCCTCTCGTTCGCGAGGGAGTCAAGTGGGTCAATGAGAAGGTCATCATTAACCATGGTGACACGACTAGATATTACTACACCTATGAATTCTCAGGAAAGGACAGTGTCGGATCCAATCCCATGAGTGAACACCTTGATAATGCCTTATACTATTATACAGGGAAATATCTGGATACAGAGCAAGATAGTTTAATTGCCGGGCTCAGTGATAGTTACATACGCACCGCTGAGGTGTCGTTTTTTAGAAATCATGCGTATGATAAAGTATATACTGAAGGAAGAAATATGATTACACTTCCCATGTACTCAGATGGAGGTAATAGATCACTTTATTTTTTCCTAAAGTATGATTTTGGATGGAATCTAATAGATTTCTATCTTGGGCTTCAACCTGAGGAGAATTTCCTAACTGAGGAGAATTTTATAGCGCTGGACCCATTGGAAATAGGTGGCGTGAAGTGCGACCGCTATGCCTATTTTGATGAAAATAACGAGGTAAAGGCATACATTGTCGAGGGCATCGGCTTTGACAGTTACGACATGGGTGACCTGTTGACACCGTTTACCCGCAAGCCCGACCCAGATGCTGACCATCAAGTATGGTGCGGTTTGAGCCATGTCATAGAGAACGGAAAGATTATCTATAAGGGCATGCGCTACAATCCAGCCTTGTTTGAGATTCCTGGTGACGTGAATGGCGATGGGGAGATTAATATCGCCGATGCTAACAGCGTGATTGACATTGTCGTCATGGGCGGCAATCCGGGCAACACTCGAGCACCCGCCGCAGA
>JAEEGI010004707.1_pt1 | contig 31792 bp, 29 predicted proteins | sample 8958751 | NCBI WGS metagenome assembly JAEEGI01 (sample SAMN16246545, study PRJNA631951) | gut metagenome | biome: gut microbiome; feature: rumen; material: KS-attached | host: Bos | place: Iran: Karaj | collected 2018-10 | reverse complement strand
CGACTGTCTTCACCGCGATTTCTGCGGCCCTGTCTGCCGGGAAATGGAAGACGCCCGTGGAGATGCAGCAGAAGGCAACGCTCTTAAGACCATTCTCCGCGCACATATTCAGGGTGTTCATGTAACAGTCGGCCAGATCCTTCTCCAGAGCCGGCGTCAATTCGTCCTGTACGATCGGCCATACGATATGGATGACCTTTTTTGCGGGGAGATTGTAGCCATCCGTCAACATCGGGACAGCCGTCGGCTGCTCGTAGTCTCTGCCGTGCTTTGCCCGAAGCAGTTTCATCTGCCGATCGCACTCTGCCCGGAGCTGCACGCCGGCGTAAGTGTGGATGCAGTTGTCGATGCAGGTGTGCATCGGGACGAAGCAGCCCAGCATCTGCGAGTTGGCCGCATTGACGATGGCGTCCACGGCGAGGCGCGTGATATCCCCTTGCCAGAGAGAAAGCTGCGAGGCGTGAGCAACCGCGCTGCCTTGCTCCGCGAGCGTGGGGATTTCCGCAAGAGGCACGGGCCCCTTTTCGGCGTTTCGCTCAATCAGGTATTCATCCTGTACGGTGAGTACCTCATCCGGAAGCCTTCGCGGCATGCGGATGTTCATTAGCGAGCGAAGGATCCGCCGCTTGCCATCCACATCTTGCGGTATCTGTAAATCTCTATATTGTCCGGAGTCGGCCTTGAATTCCTCTACAAGATAATCAAGGCGCTGCTCCTGTGTCATTTTCTCTTTCATATTGAGACCTCCTGCGAACAAGGCTCCGGAGCGACTGTCCCGGAGCCTCGTAGCACTATTCGTTTGCAATCAATTCCAGTGCGCCGGAGCGAAGATCCTCGATGCTATATCGTTTCATCTCGTCTTCCATAGCGCTCTGTATGGCTTGCAGCTTCTGATCGAGCAGAGCGTGAATGTTCCTTCCCACCGGGCATTCGGGATTTGGGTTCTCGTGGAAGTGGAACAGATCGCCGTTTTCGACCGGCTCGATCGCCTCGTACACGTCATAGAATGTGATCTCATTCAGCGGCTTTGTGACGGTAATGCCGCCTGTCCCTCTGGCGACCTCGATCAGCCCTGCGTTTTTCAGCTGCGTCAGAATTTTACGAATGATAACAGGATTGGTGTTGATCGATCCGGCGAGGAAATCGCTCGTGACCTTGTATTCATCCTTGAAGACTTCTACGCAGGTGAAGATATGCAGCGCTACCGTAAATCTGCTTGTGATCTGCATAAGCCAACACCTCCTCCCGCCGTCATTCTATCACAGGAACGGTGAAATGGCAATTGTTACATCAGAACTTGCCGTTCTGATTCTGCCAGGTGTTCTTGTCCGCGATGGTCTCCATCACGTCCCAGTGCTCGGCGATCTTACCATTTTCAACGCGCCACAGGTCGTAGTAGGAAGTGGGAGCGCCGCCGAAGGTACCCTCGGAAATCGCGAGAACGTAGTCGCCCTGCGCAAGGACCTGATGCACGGTCGTGTAGATCATCTGGATACCCGCTTCGGCAAGAGCCGCGAGAGCTGCGCCAAGGCCGGACAGACCGTCGGCAATACCGGTGTTGTGCTGGATGTAGGCGTCCCCGTCGAAGTAGTCGGGCGTTTTCTGCGGGTTGTTGCCCTGCATCACATCGTACAGGAAGTTCTTGACCAGCGTGCGGTTTGCCTCGGTCCTATCGATGTCCTTCACGGGAGCGACGTTGTCGATTTGGGTGTGGCCGGAGGGGTTGGGAGCGGCGAGAGCGGCAAGGTTGTCCCAATGCTCGGCGATCCTGCCGTCCGCGTCGAAGCGGAATATGTCGAACGCGACCTGTTCGCCCATACCGGCGAAGTTGTAAACGGTCTGCAGGAATACCTTGTCGCCATCCTCATAGGCGCGGATATTGTTGACCGTCGTCTTCACGCCAGCAGAAGCCAGATAGGCAACGCTGCCGACAAAAGCATCGGCACCGGTGCCGTAAGCGAGGTTATGCTGGATGTAGCCGGGGGCAAGAAGTTCCTTCGCTTTCTCCGTGTCGCCGGTCGCAAAGGTGTTGATGAGGGCAAGAGCTTTTTCGATGTTTGTCATGGTAGTGACCTCCGTAGATTGACTTGATGTAACCTTTGTGGTTTCATCTTGACTGCACTATATCACGACGCAGATGTAATGTCAATAGTTACAACAAAATATTTTTAGAAAACCTGCATTCTGTTTCTCAGAAAGCTGGGCACATTTTTTCTTGTTTCAACGCCACACTCACTTTGGGGACGGATGACAGGAATATATCCGCCGCCAGCCTGCATCTCATAGTCCGTTGATGAAATCCATCGCCGTATCTAGATCGTTTTCGACTGCCGTATTGTCTTCTGCCTGCGGAGGAACTGCCTGCAGCAGCGCGGCAAGACCGGTCAACGGATTGGCCTGAACCCCGCATTGCACTGTGTCCAGCACGCGCTGAAGAAAGGCGTCCTCCTTCTCCCGTGTTTCCAGATACGGGTCGTCTGCAAGCTGCTTTTCCCGGTCAAAGTATCCGTTCACAGCAGCGATAATGGCGTCGCTGTAGGAGCGATACCTGGACTTATCCCGATTGACGAGATAAGTCCAGGCCTTGAGGCCTTCCGGATCGGAGAGATCAATCCGCAGCGTGGTATTGAAGAGCTTGCTCATACCAGCCCTCCCATATTGCGCTGAGCCAGCAGCTCATAGCCCTTGGCTGTGGCGCAGATGTCACCATTGATCGTGACGCGCGAGGGATCGTACTCGGCGAAGTTTTTGATCAGGCAGCTCCCGCCGCCTACCACATAGAGCTTCATCAGCTCCGGATTGTACTCATGCTCACGCAGGCGGCGCATGATCCCTGCCACATAGTCCTTTGCCGTTTCCCGGATCGTGTCCAGATACTGCTTGCCGATGTCGGCCTCTCCATAGCGCAGCACTTCTTCGATCACGGCGTCTTCCACGGCCACGCCGTATTTCTGCATCAGCTTCTCGCGGGCGGCCAGCATGCACTGATGGGTGCCGAACTTCTCCGTAAAGCACCGGCTGGCAATGGGCTTTCCATTATTGATATACATGATGTTCATGGTGCCGTTCCCAATGTCGCAGAGCATATTCACGCCGCGAAACTCCCGCAGGCGGTCCGCCACGGCGGAGAAGCCCTGCGGGAAGATATCCGCGCCGACGAATTCCACATGGTAGTCCTCGCCGCGGAAGGTGAAATCCGCCTCTTTGTTCTGCAGCAGATAGGCTTTGAAGGCCTCCTTCTGCTCGCTGACCCAGGTGAGGGGCAGACCCGCCGCAAGATGGACGCGAGCGGAGGTCAGTCCGCGCAGGTGCAGCTCGATCCCGATGGCCGCGAGGGTCAGGATGTAATAATCCAGATCGCTCATTTTCTCGGCGGCAAACTCCTTGTGCTCATCCCCGATGATATAATACCGGTCCTCATAGATCAGAAGATCGCTTTTGAAGGTCGGTTCCTTGTCGTAGGCGGTCACGCCGGTTTTGAAACAGGTGTGGGCCGTCTTGATGTTCCCGTAACCGTGGTCGATGCCAATGATTACGGGCTTGGTGGTATTGATGGTGTAATTCATAGGTTTATTCTCCTTGTTATTATAATTTTGGGTATAAAAATATCGGCTCGTGATCGCTCACGAGCCGTTTTGTCAGGCGCTTGCCTTATTCTGTTGTTCGGCCTCGGCCGCCCGTTGGGCTGCCAGCTCCTTGCGGCGCTGGTACTTTCGGCGATACCCGGCGCGCTTCTCCGCCAGTTCCTGTTCCTCCGGCGTTTCTTCTGCAATCAGCGCTTCCGCAGGGATCGGGAAGTTGCCGATGAAGTTCAGATAGATGTCGATCTGCTGCTCCCTGTGTCCGCTGGACTTGTCCGGGGCGTGGACGACGATCCGATCCACGAACTCGTTGATCATGGGGGTAGTCAGCTCCGAAAAATCCGTGTACTTCTCCGCCAGCGTCAGAAATCTCTCGATCCGGTCGCTGTCCGTCTCATAGGCTTCCAGCTCCTGCCGGCACTTGTCGATCCGCTCGCTCAAATCCTTCTGCTCCTTTTCGTACCCAGCGGAGAGTGCAAGGTAGCGGTCCTCCGGCATTTTCCCCAGCGCGTAGGTCTCGTACAGCTTCTGGATCAGAACGTCCAGCTCGGCGTGACGCTTCTGCATGGCGGTCATCTGCCGTTTTGCCTCCCTGGCTGCACTCTTGTGACGAAGCTCGGATTCCTCCCGGACGCGGGCGGCAAAGGCTTCCTCGTTTTGGATCGCCCATGGGCAGACCGTGCGAAGCGTCAGCAGAAGCAGTTCCCGGACGGCGGCGGTACTGACATAGTGACTGCTGCAGACCGGTTCGGCTCGGGTCATTGAGCGCTTGTACGCACCGCACTCGTAAACGTCCTGGATCCTCTCAACGCCGTATTTGGTCATGATCTTAGCCCGACGGTTGTACATCCGTTCGCCGCAGTCTGCGCAGAACATCAGTCCGGTCAGAGGATTGGCCTCGTTCACAGTGTCCGTCCGCCGCTTCGTCTGTCGGAGCTTCTGCACAAGCTCCCAGGTTTCCGGATCAATGATGGCCTCGTGCGTGTTCTCAAAGATCAGCCAGTCTTCTTCTGGATTGGGGATCATCTTTTTACTCTTGTACGATTCCTTGTGGGCACGGAAGTTTACGGTATGGCCAATATACTCCGGCTTGGACAGCATTTTGGATACCGTCTCACCTGTCCAGTCATAGGGCCCGGATTTTTTTGAGGGCTGCCAGTTGCCGATGCCCTTCCGGGCATAGTAGTTCGACGGCGTCTCCACCTTGTCGTCGCGCAGGATGCGGGCGATGACGTGAGGGCCGTTCCCCTCCAGGCAAAGGCGATAGATCCTTCGGACGACCGCGGCGGCTTCTTCGTCGATGAGCCAATGATCCTTGTCTTCGGGATCTTTCTTGTATCCATAGATCGCGTTGCAGCTGGTCGGCAGTCCGGCCCGTCCTTTCGTCTGAAAAGCGGCTTTGACTTTGCGGGACTGATCCCGCAGATACCACTCGTTCATGATATTCAGGAAGGGCGCGAACTCATTGGTGTTGCTGTCGTTACTGTCAATGCTGTTGGCGACGGCAATAAAATGAACCCCATGCTGCCGGAAGAACACCTCGGTGTAAAAGCCCGTCTGCAGATAGTCGCGCCCGACGCGGGACATATCCTTGACGATCACCGTGCCAATCAGCCCGGCTTCAATATCTCCAATCAGCCGCTTCCAGTCGGGGCGGTCGAAATTGCCGCCGCTCCATCCGTCGTCGGTATAATGGACGATATTGCCGTAGCCGTTCTGCTCGGCATAGGTCTCGAGGTATTTCTTCTGGTTTACAATGGAGTTCGATTCTCCCGCGAGGTCATCGTCGCGGGACAGGCGCTCATAGAGCGCGGTTATCTTTTCTTCCGTCTGTCTGATGGCCATTAGGCGCTCCTTTCAGACTGACGGCTCATTTGCGGCACAGTCATTATATCACAATTCTCGTCAATGTCCACCGTTTCGTTGCGGATCATGTGCATCAGCTTATCCTCCATAGTCTGCGTGGCCTGATCGCTGAAACGGACGTTAACGGTATAATAAGTCTGGCCGATTCGTCGTCGCATGGAAAATGCGGCAGACTTCGTTTCTTCCATAGGGCTCCTTTCCGTGTTTTTGGCACTCGATGTTTTTGGATTATGTGTTGGTTTTTCATAAAGATTTCCTTTCTGCCGGCTTGGCCGGCAAAGATTTGTGGGTGTGCTACGGTTTGTTCATGGGCATAGGCAGTTACCTCCTTACAGATTTGTGAGGCCAGTTATTTAAGAACGTAAAACTCGTTTCTCTTAACTTGTCCCTCTACCTATAGGAGAACTGAGAGCCAAATTCGGAACTGTTTTTGGGAAAAGAAAAAATAATTTTTGAGATTGTCTTTGATCCGTGCTATACTGTCTTTATCCTGTCGGAAAGGAGGCGGTTCGGTTGGGGAAGAAAAAGCCGGAGAAAAAGAAAAAGCCCGCATTCGATGATTACGAATACGGGTACGGCTATGACTATCTGCTGGATGAGGAAACAAAAAAGCCCACCGACACCGCTGACGATGCCGATGGGCCGGAAGAAGATGAGGGCGCCTGGTGGGAGGATGAGCCGGAGGAAAAGGTACTGGAGCGCATCCGGCGATTCTATCGGGAGGACTACCGGGAAGATCACCGAGACAGCGCGCCCGATGATGAGGAGATCGAAGTCCCGCTGGAAAACCTTCTGCTGGACGGCGTGGCGCTGGAACTGAAGCTCACGCCGGAAGAAAAAGAAGAGCTGGAAGAAGCCGAAGGACGCAAGCTGCTGCAGCGGGAGATGCGGGATGAGGCGCTCCGGCGCTATGAGGAAGCCGCCCGCACTGTGCAGGATTTCAAGAATCTGCATGTCACCTGGGATAAGCTGGACGCCAACCGTGAACGCAGGGAGCGCTACCACGAGCTGCTGCGCGGGAACGTGCCGATTGATTATGACGTGGACTACGGCTCCACGACCTTTATTCCCCGATGGCGAAACGATCCTATGGAACGGCAGTTGCTGCGGGGCTACTTCCTGGACTATTTCTTCGACTGCCCCTATGAAATGCACGATCTGACCACGAAGGAGTATCTGCGGCAGATCCTCATGGGGCTGAAGGAGGAACACAAGGAGATCTTCTATTTCCTGTTCCTCCGGCAGTTCAGCCCGCAGTATGTGGCGCTGATGCGGGGACAGACAGACCGGAATATCCGCAAGGTGCGGGATACCGTGCTGCGGAAGATACGGAAGAAGATGAACAGGCAGCTATTGAAAATGGCCGAGGACGGCTGCCGCCTCGGCGAACGAGAAATGCAGTTTCTGTTCCATTACCGATTGAGCGCGGAAACGCCGGAAGAGGAGGGCGTGATCGAATGAAGAACATCTTTGAACATACCAGCGCGAGCTGGGTCAAATACTCGGACTACGAATGGCGCACGACCGAGGACGGCAAAGAGTACCTGCTGCCGACAAAGGACGCGATGCCGAAGCCCTACGATCCGATGAAGGACGCGGACAATCTGGTATTGGCTGCGGCGGATATAGGGCTGATGCTGTTCCATAAGGATTCCGAGAAGGCGATCAAGGAGGCCATGCGCGCCTTCGCATGCAAATACGGTCTGCTTGGGATCATGACGGCCATGCCCACGACGGCGAAGTTCATCGAATACGAGAAGGTCTATTTCCACAAGAATCAGATCATCCCGGCCGAGACGATGGACACGGAGGAATACATCGGCCTGTTCTTCCCGTTCCGCAAGCCGGATTTCCGCAAGAAGGGGCTGGAATCCGTGTGGAATACCAACGACCGCATGATGATCGCGCTGGTCATGACCTATTCCATAGAGCCGCAGGCCATGGTCATGAGTTTTATGCGGGACTACGGGGAGCAGTATGCTTGGCTCGCCTCCGTGTTCCGCGACTGGGCTTTTACACTGGTGACGGCCACGCTGTACTATGCGGACAAGGATCGTCTGGACGAGACGACGCTCGACCTCTACCGCAAGGGCATGGCGGCCTTTGAGGGCAACACGCCGACCTATCATCTGGAGCTGCGGGAGCACCCGACGATGGTGTGGGATTTCCACTCGCTGATGCTGAACGTCCAGTTCCTGTTCACCTCAATGCTGACGGACGAAAAGAACCCGCTCAAGATCTGCCGTCAGTGTCAGCGTCCCTTCATCGCGGGCAAAGCCGACGCGGAGTTCTGTTCTCCCGCCTGCCGCGAGCAGCACAAAAAGGAAAAGGGAAAGAAATAAGGGTATGACAGAAAAGACCGGCCTGGCTGCGTTTGATTCGCAGTCAGGCCGGCCCTTTAGATTTCGTTGATTGCGCTGTCTACCAGCACGTCCATCATGATCTTCGCTCCGAGGCGGAATGAGTAGATAAAAGTCTCGGCATCGGTCAGAATGCTGAGTTCCCGCTGGGCGTCCAAAAGCGCCTCAAAGAGCTTTTTCTGTTCCTCCGTAAGCGTCGGGCGGAAAGCATCGTCCGCTTTGATCGCGTCGTCCAGTGCCTTTCGGTATTGAGCATTCCGCTTGCCGTTCCTTTCGCTGGGACGGACACCGCCGAGGTACAATTCTTCGAGGATTTGCATGACAGCGCCTCCTCACTCGTAAACAAGCTCGGAAAGGACGATCTCCTCGGCGCGGTTCTGGATACTGTTCATTCGTCTGATCCATTCCATCTGATCGTCAGCCTTCAGCTTTTCGGTCACGCCCTCTTGCACTTTAGTCTGCCGGATGATAAGCTCAAGACGATTTTCGCATGTGCGGTCGATCTCGGCCAAGTGTTGATAGAGCTTGCCGGACAAGATCAGATTGGAGAACAGAACGGGCCGATGTTCTTTCAGATACCGTCTGCGCATCCGTCCGTACTTGCCGATGGACTGTTCCTCCTCGGGAAGGATAAGATTGGGGATAAGATAATCCCCGACTTTGGAATAAGAAATCTCCATAGAAAAACGGCTCCTTTCGTGGTTTGGTGATTGTTTCCTGCAGTTGGATGAGAAACCTGCTGGTACTGGTTTCCTCCTTTCTCCCAACTGCCGCATCACTTTGCCGCAAATGAGCCGTCAGCCGGGTGTAGTTTGTGAGGATAAATTCCTCCTTTACAAACTACACCTGGGGGAAGATTTCGATTTCTTCCCCCTCTTGACTCCCCTAATTGAAACGATGAAAGAGGGGCTTATCCCCTCTTTTAACACAGTTAAAGTGACTTTTTAATCGATCTTGCCGACAAAGCGATAGATGATCTCGATTTCCTGGTCCCGGCCGCCGAACTCGCCTTCGGTGGATTCGTGGATCAGGATCTTTTCTATCAGCGTGTTCAGCATTTCCGCCGTCAGCTCCGTGGGTGCTCCGATCTCCCGGATCAGAGAGATCCACTTCTTCGCGTTCTCCACGGACTCCTGCTTGGCGGAGAGGGCCGCCTGCAGTTCCCGGATCTTCTTGTCCAACTCTTCCTGCTCCGCCTGGTACTTCTGCGAGAGCATGTTGAAGTTGTATTCCGTGATGCGCTCCTCCGCCCAGTCCTCGTACATTCTGGCAAAGGCGCGATCCACCTCGGCCTTTCGCTTCTCGGCTTTTTTCAGCTCCGCCGTCTGCTTCTTCGCCGCGGCCTCGCGTTCCTTGTCGCCAGTTTCCAGCAAATGATCGAGAAGCTGATCTTCTCCCTGCATGGCCTGCCAGGCCCAGTGCCGGATACGGCTGAGAACATAGGTGTACAGGATCTCATAGCGGATATAATGGGACGTGCAGCTCCCGCACTTTCCGTAGAGCTTGTATGTTCCGCAGTTGTAGAACCGGTACGGCTCCTCATTCCGATAGATCCCGGTGTAATGCATGGCCTTTCCGCAGTCCGCGCACTTGAGAAGCCCGGCGAAGATCTGGGGCGTGCCGCTTCGCTGCTTCCTGCGCCGGTTGTCGATCTGCTCCTGGACCCGGTCAAAGACATCCTTCGAGACAATAGGCTCGTGCGTGTTTTCGATCCTGACCCACTTTTCCGGCGGATTGCGGACGTGCTTTTTGCTCTTGTAGGAGACCTTCGTCTGCTTATAGTGGACGGTGTTCCCGATATAGGTCTCACTTGTCAGGATCTTCTTGACCTCCTTGATCGACCAGACGCCTGGGTAATCGTCCCGTCCTTCGTAAAGATGTGAGAAGGTCCCGTATCGTTTGTAGTTCATCCACCCGGGCGTCGGGATACCTTCTTCTGTTAAGACAGATGCGATATGCCGGGCTCCCGATCCATGCACGGCCAGGTCGAAGATCTTTTCGACGATCCATTTGGTTTCCTCGTCGATCACAAGCGCGTTAGGCGTATCCGGGCTGCGCTTGTAGCCGAGAGGCGCGTGCGTGAACACGATCTCGCCCGCGAGAAACTTTGCTTTCTGCGCGGCCTTCACTTTCCGGCTGGTATCCTTGGCATACCACTCGTTGAACAGGTTCTTGAAGGGAACGAAATCGCTCAGGCCTTTTTCGGTATCTTCGTTCTCAGCGACGGCGATGTAGCGGATATGCTTCTCCGGGAACAGGAACTCCAGATAATAGTCCATCATCACATGCTCGCGTCCGAAGCGGGAAAGGTCTTTCGTGATGATGCAGTTGATCTTCCCGGCTTCCACATCGTCCATCATGCGCAGGAAGTCCGGACGATCAAAGCTCGTGCCGCTCCACCCGTCGTCCACATACTCGCCCACCACATGAAAGCCGTTCTCGTTTGCAAACTGCCGGAGAATCGTGCGCTGCGTCTCGATGGAAATGCTGTCGCCGTAATTCTCGTCGTCACGGCTGAGTCTCATGTACAGTGCGGTATTGTACGGTTGCTTCAATTCATAAATCCTCCTTTGTGCGAAACAACCCACGCTTACAATACTTCCCGATGAAAGTATACGATACGCGCGGAAAAGAATCAATTGTGAGATTTGACGATTTAGCGTGTGAAAGTTCAGCTATCTTTTTTCGATTCCCGAATGATCAGATCCGTAAGAAGCTCGTTCATGGACGGGCCTTTCTCGGGAAAGCTCTCTGTGATTTTGATCCGGGTATTGCCGCAGCAGTAGTACTCGATCCCGTCTTCATCTATCATGTAGAGTGCGGAATTCGCGAGCGTCGGCTCCCGGTCTCCCGGGTCGATGAACTCTTCGGGGACCGGCTCGGTCGGTTCATAGCATGCACACAGATCGTAAGGATCTTCCTTTTTCTTTCTTGCCATGTTTATCTCCTCTCCTGTTTTTTCTCGATGGGAAGATTTTTTCTTCCCTCACCATTAACCGCTCTTCCCATATTCTTTTTCCACCGCTCTATTGAAATCGTCGATGGAAATGCCGAGTGTTGTAAGGCTTTTTCTGATTTCCTGCAATAGAGCGTCGTTTATTTCTCCGCCCTCGTTAAGATGCCGTGCGGTCTGATTAAGAATACTTCCAAGCACATTGATATTCGCATTAATTTTCCGAAGTGCTTGTGCGATCTCTCTTTCATCGTGAATGATGATCGGGAGTTTTTTGATCGGCTGGTTGAGCAGCACTCGGCGACAAAACTCAGATATGGATAAGCCGCTTTTTTCTGCTTTGCAGGAGATCAGTTCGTGCATATCCTCCGTAACGCGAATGAAGATTTTCTTTTCTTTTGCTCCGAATTCTTTCTTTTTTCTTCCCATTCTCTTCTCCTTTTGATTTGCGAAGCGCAATCAAAACTGTGTTTGCTGCAAGCAGACACCGCAACGCAAGTTGCCAAAATACACGAGGGATTGGGGAGCGGAATCCCCAACAAAGTGCATTGTCCGAAAAAATGATTTTTTCATTTTTGTCTGACAATGCGAAACTTGCTCTAAATATGTTGGTGTCTTTTTGCGTTCAGTTTTTTCAGTTTTGCAAATTTATGAGCAAACGCATTTCCCCAAAAAATCTGATCCATCCTAAAACACCGGATTGAATTGTAACATATTAGATGTCCCATAAAACTCCCTGTGCGCTGGCCTGCCCTATGTCAAAAAAGAAGCAAGCGCAGGAAAAAGAGTAAAAAAAACAAGGCGCGAGGAAGAATGCTCCTCACGCCTTAGTGGAAGGATTCAATTATTGTTTTCATCTTGGGACGAGGCTTCGTTCCAGTCTCATTACTCATTTCTTCTTGGGGTACCACTTGTTCGAGAGACGCTAAATCATCACTTTTTGCTTCAGTTGGCGGTAAACTATCTTCATCTTCTGGAACAGAAATTTTAACTTGATTATCATCGTAAAGACAAGAGGAAAGAACCGCACTTTTAAAAGATGTTGTTTTAAACGATATACCTTCCTTTGAGAAACAAGTGTACTGACTTATATCAATGAAAAGGATTTCGTTTTCAACATGAACTTCTTGAGCTACTATTCTATCTCCGTAATCAATAATTACTGCATATTCCTTATCATTGTTTGTGAAGAGTTGAAAAGAAGAAACGTTTTTTGCAAACGCTTTTCCAACAAGTGGTGCTAATATCACGGCAATAAGTAGAAAAAACACACCAGTCCGAACGACAGAATTGTGTATTAACAGATCCGAGACAGCATTTTCAACAGCCTTCTTTTCATCCTCGGGCTTAACATCTTCATATTTCTTGTATTTGAGCTTGAAATATATAAATACAATAAACTCAATTCCAAATGAAATAGATAGAACAATAATTACGGAAAGGATTCCGGATACATGCTTTAAAAAGCCGTTTGCAGAAAGCAATAAGTATATTATTAGAAAGCCATAACAGATCCTCATCCACTGAAACATCCCGCGATTAAATGCAATGTCGACTTTAATAAAGAGAATGTACCAGATCAAATAAATTGATACGCTGGATATCTGTACTAGGGCAGGAAGATAATCTTTTAGATTAACCTGAATATTCTCTAATGGGATATTGAATACGCTACAATATCCAATCTTAAAGGAGTATAAAACCACATAAGCGAAAATGGTTATTAATGTCGTAATAATTGCAAGATTGCCGGAAAGTTTTTTTGTAAGTTTTTTATCTTGGTTTGTTAATGGGGCTACTATTTCCCTGGCTTTCTTAACAATTATTTCTTCGGGAATGGTGTCCAATTCTATATCACTCCTTCAAACGCCTAAATCAATAGCTTTAGCTCTTAGCTTCGATGCAATGCAAAATAAAAACCTATGAGACGGTCAATGCCTGCCTAAAAGAAAACCTCTACGCCAACAGATTTAACTTAAAAACTCGGTTGCTATTGCATCCAATTGTGCTGCGATTTGAGAAAACTCGAGATTAAGGTCCAGTGTTCGAACCGCAATCTTATTCCCATGCATCTGATATGTATAGTTTGGCTGGACTGCCTCATCCGTTCCCGCGTATAAGAGCATGCCTGACACTTCGATCTCACCATCAAGATGCTCTTCGCGGGATTGGTTTTCCTCATAGTTTTTTACATAGGTGTATATCTGATAGATGTTTCCGGAGTGAATGGTCGCGTTGCCATAGTTTATCTGCGCAATCCTTTGATAGTATTTTGCGTCAATGATGAGCGTCCGATTATCTTTCGAGAGCATAACATCGGTTTTCATTGTCGGCAGCATTTCACTAAATCCATCGTCAACGTTCCATGCAATCCATGAGGAACTTACTGCCAGCTCGGGATGCTCTTTTTTATAGTATTCCAGGATGAATTTCTCATACAGCCTGCACTCGCGCTGTTCGTCAAAGAAATCCATGATGTGAATCGCACCGCTTTCGTCGGCTTGGATGAGGCCATTCAACGCCAGGTAACAGATAGCGATCAGCATACGATAGCTTTGATTGTTGTTGTCAAAACGAAGATCCCACCTGATTTGAAGCGGATCAATCGTATGTATATCTGTGAAATACACCAGCAGCGTGCGAAGCTCTTTTTTTCGGGAAGGACTGATGTTGGCTCTCTGCAGAACCGTCATCGTTGTTTTGATGATTTGATTCAAATATGTATCGGCACTGTACTCTTCGTAAGCACATACCAACTGAAATTTACGGGTAGTCATCCTCTTTACAGATTCTGTAATGTCGATCTTTCCCCGAGGAGCGGAAAGCGGTTCTTCCCGCTTTATGTAGCTGTGGAACAGCCCTCGCTTCAGTTGATAGTTGATCCCGCGTATCAGAAGTGCAGACAGCATCTCTGCAGCGTTCTCAAAATCTTCGCCTGCAGCATCCCGATACTCTTGCTCATTCAATGCCCGAAAAGCATATGCCAGCATATAATAGATGTTTCGCAGCGGAATCATATAACCTCATCCCTGTCGTTTCAAATAGCGCGAAGCAGCCTGTCTCCCCATTCGTTTGCCTTCTGAACATCATCGAACCAATACTCCCGCAGCATGGGAATGATATCATGCTTTACCACGACCTTCAGTCTTGGGGCAATCTCAGATTCATCTTCTCCCAGGTTGCAGAAATAACTGTGCCCGATACAGAACCCTGCCCCTAAAGATTGGTCGCTTTCAATTACATGATTCATCTCTTCTACACATGAAATCACACGATCGAGTGAATCGCTGCCCATGTCGGCCTGATAAGCTTTGAATTGGGGCGTCTCAAAGCCCGGCTTCATTTCAAAGAAAGCAAATCTTCTGCGCAAAGCATAGTCCAGCATGGCGAGGCTGCGATCCGCCGTGTTCATCATGCCGATGATATAAAGATTCTTCGGCACCGAAAAACGTTCTTCGGGCCTGTAAAGCAGCGGCAAATCAATATTCCCGCGTTTGCTGTTCTCGATCAGCATGAACAGCTCGCCAAAGATCCGGCTCAGGTTGCCTCTGTTTATCTCATCAATGATAAAGAAATAATCATTTTCCGGATCTTCTTTTGCCTTCCGGCAAAAGTCATAGAATGCGCCGGTTCTTATTTCAAAACCTCCGCTTTCCACCGGTCGGTAACCCATGATGAAGTCTTCATAGGAATAGCTCTGGTGGAATTGGATTTGCATGACCCTCTCGTCTGCTTGCTCACCCATAACCGAAAACGCCAGTTTCGTAGCGGCATAGGTTTTCCCAACGCCGGGTGCGCCGCAGAGGATCACGTTTTTCTGATGCTTGAGCGTTTCCACCAACTCTTTGTAGTCTTCCTCGGACATAAAGACGTCTGAAAGAAAGTCTGATGCCGAATACGAATTTCCGGAAGACTCCTCAACATCGGCTTCTTCCTCGAAATATTCCTCCTCGGCATACTCAGCGACGCCCACGTTTTCGCTGAAAAGCAGTTTTGAATACTCGTTTACTATGAAATGCTCGATTTCCCCTACGGTTTTCGTGCCGCTGATCGTCGCCACCTCAAAGCTTTTGTGCAGTCTTGGCGGCTGCGATTGTGCATCCTCATCGTGACGGGCCACACGGCACTTTTTCCCGACAGCGATGAGATAGGCGTACCCCTGATCGTTTCTGCCTTTGACACAGTTTCTTCCGGCCATAGACCTGCATGTGTTGAGCGTGTTGTCCTCATTATAGGTATGTGCAAGATGTGCGATGTCACTTTGTGAAAAAGCATAGCTCTCAATGTTCTTCACACTTGAACGGCAGAACTCGCTGTACGCAAGTGTTGCTGCGGCGATCCATACTGCTTCCGGGGTGCCGATAGAAGAGTTCTGCCCTTGCGGCTGTTTCTCTGACCGAATTACAGGATCGTGAAAGTAATCTTTTAAGATTCTCTCGATGTCATCGAGAGAATACGGTCTGGGTTTGCTGCTCCAAGCGCCCTCATTGAGCAGCGCTCGGACCAACTCCGATATTTTCGGATCCAGTTCCTTGCCTTGAAAGATGCTGCTCTCACTCAGGCGGCAATACAAATACAAATCATCGTAGTTTTCACTAACAAAAAACTTGTCTGCTTCGCTGTTTCCAATACCTTCAATATAGTTCTTTACTTCTTTGACCAGTACCTTTTTCGAACTGCGCGGGAAAAGGGAATTTGCCCTGTCCGCTAATTCTTCTCTTGTAAACAACACGTCTTTCAGCTCAAAGGCTCTTTCGCTGCTGTGCTTTTCAAGCATCAAGGAAATCCATGCACATACAAGGCGGTCAACTTTTTTCAGCATTCTGATCTGCCTCCAATCTTTCTGATGATGTGTCTTCTGGTTCATCTGGATGACGCGCTTCCCATCGTTCATGAAATGAATTCAGCAGGGCGTAATAGTTATCGAGAAACGCATGGTCGTTGCCAGGCCCTCCGCCGCGCCAGCTGCGAAAGCACGCGAGCGCATAGAAAAACTGTTCCGTATCCGCGTCCCAGGGGATTATTCCTTCGTCTTCAAGCGCGTCAAGAAGCGATTGCCAAAAAGAGCCGAAGCATTCTTCCGAAAGCGCGCACTCGTCTGCAAACAATTTCTCTCCCTGCTCGATGCGCGCCGCGATCGCTTTGCCGACGCCCAGATCCTTTTCAGACGCGAGAAAAACATAGAGATCGCGGATGTGCTGCGGTTCAACGCGTCCGTCCTCCGGCGGGGAGGAGATCGAGAGTTGATGCACGACCACGCGTCCGAGAGAGCTCAAAAGCACGTCCGCATGCTTCGGCACGAGCTTGCAAAGCTCTGCTTTCAGCTCTGCCCAGGTCTCGGAAAGATCAACGCTGCAGATAATACGCGCATGCAGTACCTTGCTTTTCGTGGTGTGGGGGAGCGTATCGAGCCCTCCGCTGTCAAGACACCAGCCGCACTCCCAGCCACCTCCCCGCAACATGACTGGGCTGCCGCAGCGGGGGCAGGTCAATACAGGCTCTGTGGAATGGCCCACTGTTATCCTGATGCCGGGCTCCTCTTCTTCCTCCGGCTGTGAAGGGTTCTTCTTTGAAGAGTGTGCAATGATGAGCAGGATCGGTGCTGCGATCACGCCGATCATCAACAGAATCAGAGCTTCCATGATTTACCCTCTCCTGTTTCAAGATGAGACGAGGTGCGGTAAGGGGAAAAGCGCTCATCCCCGGCAGCTGTATTCGTATGCGTCGTCGAGAAAAGCCGTATCGAATCCGAAGTCCCGGTAGCCCTCACGGCAGCGCGCCAAATAGCTTTCGTCCGGGCGGCCTAATTTGCGCTCTTCATGCATGATGTAAACAAAGGCCTGTACTGGACGGGCCTTTCCACTCTCCGCTTCGCGCAGCGTCACGGGGAGCTCTTTTTTGTAATAGAAGGTTGGATACCCCTCATAGCGGTCAAGGCTTTGTTCGTCTCGCTCGGAGATCGCCCAAACGGCGACGGGGACCGTGCAGCCCTCGTCACGCTCGATGGTCAGATAGTTACCGCTTTTGCTGCCCTTGAACATCAGCCGCCAGCCCGGCAATTCCGCCGTTCCCACGATTCGTGCGTCGGGGCAGCGATCCTTCATCTGCCGGACATTCAGGTTGCTTCCGTACGCGAGGTACAGACGCTCTTCCTCCACATCCTCATCCTCCTCGGGTGTAACCATTTTGGCCTTTACCAAAATGTCATAGGCGCGCCCCGTGTAGTCGTCGCCCCATGCTCCGGCCACCGAGCCTCTCGATACGCCGGCGAGCAGGAACAACAGCGCCTGCGTGAAGCACTCGGTGAACTCCGGGCAGGGAATCCCGCACTGCTCGACAAACTCCCGCGCGCCGTGGTCGACGAAGAACTCCGTGACCTCGACAAGGCCCTTGACGTCGTCAAACCCGTGCCCGCGAAAGCCGCGGCCCGTACAGGCCAGGAGAATAGCGCGAAGGATTTCCTCTGCGTTTTGTCCGTCCTGAGTCCCGACCTTTCCCAGGATGCCGGGATAGAGCAGGCAGGCCTTCATGCCAATCGCGGCAGCAATGTAAGTCGGCCAGTAAAAGTATTCCACACGAGCGTCGGAGGGCATGTGCTCCGGCTTGTCAAAACCGAAGAAGCGCATCGCAGGGTTCTTTTCCAGGGGCTCCGCTTGAGAAAACAGCGCCTCCAGATAAAGGACGACTTCGTGTTCCGGCACCTTGCCGCTCTCCAGCTCCTCCAGGTCAGAATTCAGTTTTCCGCGAATGGCATCCCACTCTTTGGTGTTGATGGTTTTGGGGTAATAGAATGTGCATTTCATGATTCAATCCTCCTTTGTTTTATTTGGTGATCTCACTATACCAAAACACAAAGGAGACCTTTGGAAGCTTTGCTTCCAAAGCCTTGTCATCTGATGTCCCTCACATCTCCCGTTGTAAACGGGACCGCATTTGTCCGATCCGGGTATTCATCGGCCGGGATGGCAAGCCATCTGTCCTCGCTCAAATTAATAGGCACGATCCTCGCCTTGTCGATGCGTATATTTTTTCCGCCCTGTTTCAGCTCGATCCGGCAGACCTCTCCGCCCTTGAAAGCTGACATCACCAGTTCGTCCCGAGACATGTTGTTATCGCGTTGCTGTTCCTCCGTGTGGAACGTGACGAGCCGGTTCTCTTCGAGCTCGGCTTTTATCTCATTCAAAAAGGCCTTGAAGTCCGGGTCTTTCGAGCCAAAAACCTCATGGATCCTATCCCGTCCCGGTTCAGAGAGCTGGCACCATATATCCAGCGCCATCTCCCGGCTGAGCAGACTGCCGGTGGCCTCATTCATTTTGAACAGAGACAGGAGAAGCGTGGCGGCCTCCTGCGTATTCAGCTGCAGCGCGATGGGGTGAAGCCGATCTTTCATATAGAAACGGCGCTCAAAGCTCCCGAATCCGTCTTCCATGTATTGAGACTGTATCGTCGGGTGCATTTCCTGCCCGGCGATCCGCAGAGGCCGTATCCTCTCGCCATTATTTCGGAGCGTTGGGTCGAGCGCGCGCAGCTCAATTTGAATGGTTTTCTCGCCCACGCCTAACTCGACGCTGAGCTTTTTCTTCGATTTCCCGTTCTCGTCGTGCAGCGCTTTGATCAAATCCACGCCCATGTCTTTTGCCACCGGCCGCGGCAATTCATCCTCAAACGTCGACGCAGCGTCAACATTGAGCTTTTTGGTGATCCGCTGATACCAGCTGTTGCAACTGTCCCACAGGATCTGCTTGTATGATGCCGGCGCGGGGTAACTCCGCAGATAGTCCGCCATGCCCTCCGCGATAGCTTTAGCCAAGTCATCATTTGTTCTGATTACCACATCTGCGCAGGCAGATTCGATGCTTTTCACGCCGCTTCGTCCATCGCCGCCGGAAGACAGCATGGCTCTTGCATATCTGTCTTTGCCTGCGGTGCTTTCCAGCAGCGCGCGGATTTTTTCAATATTGAAAAATGAAGCCATGTTTTCCCATCTCCCCGACTGCGTAAACTTGTCATTGTCCAGTTTCATTCTACTCTGAATTGTCCGGATAATCAATAAGATCGCAACTGGTCGATCAAAGGCGCTCATGTGCTGTTTCAGATCATGAGCGATTGATTTTAACAGCTTTTTCCTTTGGAGTTCTATTATTATAAAAGTGAGTGCCCAATTGCTCGTGTCGAGACACATCAAAAACACAAAACCATTTATATCAAAAATGCAAAATAGTCGTTGACCTGACAAGCGAGATTGGTTATAATACTATTAGAAAAGTTCAATTGGAGGCACGTATTATGCCAGAATACTTACCGAGAATAGTCGATAACGAGTTGGCCCTGCGGCTGGAGGCCTTCGGCGCCACACTGATTGTTGGGCCGAAGTGGTGCGGAAAAACCACAACGGGCGAGCAGCAGGCAAAAAGCATTCTGCGGATGCAGGACCCGGACCGTCGGGAGGGATATATGGCCACGGCCAATACTAAGCCCTCCCTGCTGCTGCGCGGAGAAAATCCGCGCCTGATCGACGAATGGCAGGTTGCTCCCGTGCTGTGGGACGCTGTACGCACGGCGGTCGATCAGCGACAGGAGGAAGGGCTGTTTATCCTCACGGGCTCGACCTCGGTGGACAACAGCAAGATCATGCACTCCGGTACCGGACGGATCTCCCGCATGAAAATGTACCCCATGAGCCTGTTCGAATCGAAGGAATCCAACGGCAGCATTTCACTGAAATCGCTGTTCAATGACCCGGCTCTGGACATCGACGGGATCGCATCGGAGCTGTCGATCGAAAAACTGATCTTTGCCGCTTGCCGCGGTGGCTGGCCGGGCGCGCTGCGCAGAAAGAGCGACGCGGCCAAGCTGCTGATCGCCCGCGACTATATCAACAACATCTGTGAGTCGGATATTTCCACCGTGGACGGCGTGCAGCGAAACCCTGTTTGGACGAACATGATCCTCCGCTCGTATGCGCGGAATATTTCGACGCTTGCCAAAAAGACGAACATCTATAAGGATGTCTCCGCCAATGCGGACAGCATGACCTCGGCTACGATGGACAGCTATCTCAACGCCTTGGAAAAGCTATTCGTGATCGAAGATATTGAAGCCTGGTGCCCAGCGATCCGCTCTGCGACGACGATCCGTTCCGGCAAGAAGCGCGAGTTTACCGATCCGTCCATCGCCGTGGCAGCCATGGGTCTGACGCCGGAATACCTGCAAACGGATCTAAAGACCTTCGGTTTCATCTTCGAATGTCTCTGCATCCGGGATCTGAAGGTCTATTCGCAGGCGCTCGGCGGGAAGCTGTCCTATTATCATGACCGCTATGATCTGGAGGCCGACGCGGTCCTTCATCTGGACGACGGGCGCTATGCGCTGATCGAGTTCAAGCTGGGAAGTAAAGAGATTAAAGAGGGCGCGGCGCACCTGCAGGAGATCACGCGCCTAATTCGAAATTATAACGAAAAGAAAACTCAAGTTCCCCTCCGTGAACCGGACCTGCTCATAGTCATCACCGGGGGTGAAATGGCCTATACCCGCGAGGACGGGGTAAAGATCGTCCCGATCGGAACGCTGAGGGATTGAGTTTTCTTCTTTTTCCCCCAGTCACAAATGAATAAACAACGTAACTCAATTCGAAACAAGTTGAAAACAAGAAAAACCGTGATATAATACACATAAAAAGAAAGAAAATCTCTTGATGAAAGAAGGTTGTTTTATGCCCGAATTGACCATGTTCACAGTTTGCGAATCTGTTGGGAACGTTTCTCCTCAGCCAGGTGTTAATATTCCACAATTGATGGGCCCGCAGACCGTCCTTCGCCCAATGTTCATTCCAGGCAGTTTTTCCTTCGGGGTGTCTGCAGGCGTGATTGGAATAAACTTAAAACAGTCGAATTCAGTTAAGTTTACTATTAAAACCCCAACGGGGCAAATAGTCCAAGCTTCTGAAAACGCAGTTTTCCCTCCGATATTCGAAGATGACTCTCTACCACAAGAGTATCAAGGATTTATGCTTACACTCGATGTCCGCAACATGGTAGTAGAAGAGCAAGGTAACTATTCTTTTGAATTGTTTATTAACGACGAATCTGTAGGATCTCGAGCAATACCCATTTTTGTTGCAAGCAGAAAATGAAATGAAAGAAGAATTCTTACCAACGGATTTTTTTCCTACTGATACTGCAAGTACATTTAAATCTGCGCCAACGCTAAAAAGTGTTTTGCTGAGCGGCTGTATTTCACTTTTTCTTTTGTCTGCATCAACAACATCGAACCCGACTGTTCTAGAGACTCCAAAAGGAAGCGTTGCGAGTGTGAGCGTTATTTCAACATTTCCTGCGACCTGGACAAGATATAATCAAGGAAGTATTTGCCTTTATTGTGAAGGAGCTTCTTTGATGGACGAAAACCTACAGCGAAATATCCTTAGACTAGAAGAAATTGCATCATTACCTGAAAACTGGAACAACAATGGAGCGTCTAGTTTTTCACGGGAACATATTTCAAAGATGAAGAACATTCTTCTTGCTCTTCCAGTTCAGCCTCTTGTTTTTCCAACAGCTCGGAATAGTATTCAGTTTGAATACGAGAAGCAAAACGGCGATTATCTGGAATTTGAACTGTTTGAGGATGGCTCGGTAATGCAGTTTTCATACTCTGAAGCAAACGGTTCCAAGGCAGAAGCTACCAGTTGTGAAAGTATTGAAAGGACTGTTCGCGCATTCTATGAATGATGTTTTTGGAAAAGAAGAGTATTTGCTTCGTGCTGTTTTCCCGGAATCGAAACGCCCAGACTATTGGTCAAATGGCCACCTCTCTAGTGCCGCATTTAAAGATTCAAAAGGGCTATCAGTTGACCGGACTGGTACACGTTCTCTACATGATTCTGTAGAGTGTATTAGAAAGCACTTGAACGGTTTTATAGTGTCGCTAACTGTAACTGCGTGTTATAGTGTTCATGCAGAGCTGATTTACTTGCCTAGCGCGAGCAATCCTTTTCATAGTGAAATACACGGCAGTAAAACTCAAATAGAATTAACTCCCTACCAAGCATTTTTCCTATCTAGGAAGGCAAGGATTGAGTATAATCCGCAAATCATGATTGCCTAATATCAAACAGTATATTTCATTAGCAAACAAAGGAGCAAAAAGCAGTTTTTTCTGCCTTTTGCTCCTTTGCTTTAGCTGTTTAGACTATTTAGAGGTGTTATAAGCGTGAGTTACGATAATATTACTTTAACTGTATTAAACCCTCTTTCAAAACTCCCCTCCGTTGTTCGAATGGGAAAAGCCGTACTTCCTATGCGGCATGAAGGTTTCGATCCTCGTACCGCAGCGGGGAGAATCAAAAGAGGGGGCGGCCCCCTCTTTTGTCGTTTCAAGGATGGGGTCCAGGGGAGAGGGCGGCGAGATAAGAGAAAACGGATGCGTCATAATTGATCTCTTTAGATTTTTTTCGTGTATTTGCATTTCGGGTAATTGCTGCATCCATAAAACTCGCCGTACTTCCCTTTTCGGAGGATCAGTACGCCGTCGCAGCGCGGGCATCGTCCGGCTTCAACTTCCTGATCCCATCTAATGATCTTTTCCCGGACTTCGTTGATATGTGCGCTTTTTGTTTCTCGGTTTTCTTCTATTATTTCGTCGATGATCCTCGCGTAGTATTCCATCTGTTTCGGTGTGAAGAGCGCGGTTTGATACTGGCAGATCGTTTCGTAGAGCATTCCGTCATAGATCACTTCGTCGCAGTCCAGCACTTTCAGCGTAGCGCTGCCGGTGAAAACAACGAGCGGAACGATGTACCTGTCGCTGAGATGGGTCAGCTCTTCGATCGCCATAACATGCGCGGTATTCTGTTTGATCGGGTTCCGGAAATTGTACTCTTCGCCGTCAACATACTGCGACCATTTTTCGCCGTCGTGCGTGCCGTAGATTTTCCCTTTGTAGTTCTTGGCTTCGATCACAAAAATCCCATATAGAGACACGACGACATGGTCGATCTGCGTCATTCCCTTTCCCGCCGGGAGAAGGACGTCGTTCAATACGATGTATTCCGTTTCCGGAAGCTTTTTGAGGATTCTTTGGACTTCTTTTTCGCCTTGCTGCCCTTTTCTGCCAGCCCTGTCGGAAACAGAGTATTCGATTAGAGTATGCTCTTGAGGCGTATCTGCTTCATCTTTTTTGTCGGAATAAATCAGATTGTAGAACAATACGCCAATGCAAAAAAAGCCGAGAATAAGCAGAAATACGACCATGTTATTTCTCCATTCCGAAAACGGTGCCGGCCTGCGTCGGGAGCGCGCGCTCGATTCCGCAGGCCGGTGTCATTTCATTAATAGAACGTTGCGACGGGCTGTTCGGGCGGGGCGCAGTTCTCGTGCGAGAGGTACGTGAGCACCGGGCCCTTCTTGCCGTAGGCGCGGGAGAACTTGAAGCGGATCTCGGCCGTGAGGATCATCCAGCTGTCGTCGCGGATGGTCTCGGCCTTGTCCCACTGGCAGACGAGGCCCGCGAACTGGATATCCTCGACGCAGCAGGTCATCACATGGCGGCCGACCACGAAGCTGTGCGGCGGGAGCTTTTTGCGCACCAGCGCGCGGCACTTGAAGCGGACGGTCTTGCCCTCGTAGTTCTTCGGCTCCTCGGACATGTCGCGGTACCAGACCGCGAAGTCGTCGTCGCCGATCTCGACGACGGGCGCGCTGAGGTCGTAGGGCAGCGGGTCCTGGATATCGTCGTACTCGACCTTGCCGCCCGCATACTCGTAGGCGATGTCGCTGCGGCGGGACGCGCCGCGGACGATCTTGTGGAAGGCCATCTTGTCCATGTCCGGGCGGAAACGGTTGAAGACCACGAGTTCGCAGCTCTTGAGCTTGTCGTAGACGAGCTGGCGCATGTTGGCGTTGTAGCTCAAAAAGGTCGTCGCGTCGGCGAAAAGGAACTCCTGATACACCATCCAGCCCTGCGGCATCGCGCCGTAGAGCGCGTCGAGCATCCACATGCCGTTGTACTCGATGACCACGCGCTCGGCGCGCGTCTCGTTCAGCAGCGCCGTGAGATGCGCGGGCTCGAGCTCGCTCTGATCCTCGATCATGCGGATCATCACGCTCTTGTCCGCGAACTGGTCGGGCTCGTATTCCTCGACGCCCTCCTCGCAGACGAGCAGCAGCGTGCGCTCGCCGTTGCAGAAGCGGCGGTCCTCCAGCGTCTCCTGGATGAACTTCGTCTTGCCGGCCTCAAGGAAGCCGGTGAACAGATAAACGGGTACTTCTCTTGGATTAGTCAAGACCGAACAGCTCCTTCAGCGCGTCTTCCTTCATCTTCGAGCCGATCACGCAGAAACGGCCGGTCACGGCGGGGCTGCCGCGGCGCACGTCGATCTCGCCCGGGACGTAGTCGAAATAGATCCACTCGCCGTCGGTCGCGTCGACGATGCCCTTCGCGCGCAGGATCATGCCGTAGCTCTCCGCGTCGCCGAGCTTCGCGAGGATCGCGCGGATCTCCTGCTCGGAGAACCTGCGCGCCGTCTCGTGGCCCCAGGAGGAGAAGACCTCGTCGGCGTGGTGGTCGTGGTGATGGTGGTGATGATGCTCGTGCTCCTCATCGTCCTCATCGTCGTGGTGGTGATGGCCGCACTCGCAGACGCCGTTTTCGTCGTAGTGGTGGTGATGCTCGTGCTCCTCGTCGTCCTCGTCGCGGTCGTGGTGGTGATGATGGTGCTCGAGCTCCCCGTCCTCGTCGTCGTGGTGGTGATGGTGGCAGGAGCACTCCGGATCGTCGCACTCGTCCTCGTCGTGGTCGTGGTGACGGTGCTCATGCTCGTGACGGAGCCGCTCCATCTCCTCGTGCAGCGCGTCGTGCTCCATGGCCTCGCGGATCTGCGCGCCGTCGAGCCTGTCCCAGGGCGTGGTGATCAGCTTGGCGTTGGGGTTGAGTCCCTTGAGCAGCTCGCTCGCGGCGACGACCTTCTCGCTCGGGGCGAGGTCGGTGCGGCTCATCACGATGAGATCGGCGTTGGCGACCTGGTCGTTGAAGAACTCGCCGAAGTTGCGCATGTACATCTTCGCCTTCTGCGCGTCCACGACCGTGGTGCGGCAGCCGATGACGGCGCCGTCCACGCGCTCGACGGCGCGCGCGACGTCGCTGAGCTTGCCGACGCCGGAGGGCTCGATGAGGATGCGGTCGGGCGCGAACTCGTCGATGACCTTGCGCAGCGCCTTCGTGAAGTCGCCCACGAGGGTGCAGCAGATGCAGCCGGAGTTCATCTCCGTGATCTGCACGCCCGCGTCCGCGAGGAAGCCGCCGTCGATGGCGATCTCGCCGAACTCGTTTTCGATCAAAACGAGCTTTTCGCCGGCGTAGGCCTCGGCGATCAGCTTGCGGATCAGCGTGGTCTTGCCCGCGCCGAGGAAACCGGAGAAAATGTCGATCTTTGTCATATCAAAAAGCCTCCTGAATGCTTGTTTTTACCGAATGGGGATTATATCACGCTTTTTCCGCGGAAACAAGAGCTTCGCGTGAACAAGGCGGGGCCGGTGTCGGCCCCGCCGCTTGTTTGAGTTGAGCGAGAGATCCCGCCCCGCGTTTCCCGGCCCGGAAGGCGCCTTCTGTCAGCAGAGGCGCGCGCCGGCGGGAACGGAGTCGTCGAGGATCATCAGATGCAGCTCCTCTTTGCCTTCGACTTCGCGCACGGCGGAGAGCAGCATGCCGTTGGAGTCCTGCCCCATCATCTTGCGCGGCGGCAGGTTGAGGATCGCGACCACGGTCTTGCCGACAAGCTGCTCCGGCTCGTAGAACTTGTGGATGCCGGAGAGGATCTGGCGCGGCGTGCCGCTGCCGTCGTCGAGCTGGAACTTCAGGAGCTTTTCGCTCTTCTTCACGGCCTCGCAGGAGAGCACCTTGCACACGCGCATGTCGCATTTGGCGAACTCGTCGATCGTCACGTCGGGCAGCACGGGCTCGGTCTTCGGGGCCTTGCTGCGGCGGGAGATCTCCTCGAGCTCGGCGAGGGTCTTGTCGAGATCGAGACGCGGGAAGAGCGTCTCGCCCTTGTGAACGCGGATCTCGCCGGCAAGGGCGCCGTAGGCCGTGTCGTCCCAGGCGCGGCAGCCCTGCGCGCCGATCTGTTCGAGCGCCTTGTCGCAGCTCTCGGGCATGAAGGGCGTCAGGCAGATCAGGCAGATGCGCAGCGCCTCGACAAGGTTGTACATGACCTCCGCAAGGCGCGGCTTGTTCGCCTCGTCCTTCGCGAGGACCCAGGGCATCGTCTCGTCGATGTACTTGTTGGCGCGCTGGATGCAGCGGAAGACCTCCTCGAGCGCGAGGTGCGGCTGGAGGACGTCCATCTGCGCGGCGTATTTCTCCGGCAGGGCGCGGAGCATCGCCTTGAGCTCCTCGTCCATCGGATCGGCCCTGCGCTCGGCCGGCAGGACGCCGCCGAAGTATTTTTCGACCATCGCCGTCGTGCGGGACACGAGGTTGCCCAGGTCGTTGGCGAGATCGGTGTTGATCGTCGAGATCAGCAGCTCGTTGGAGAAGTTGCCGTCCGAGCCGAAGGGGAAGGTGCGCAGCAGGAAGAAGCGCAGCGCGTCCACGCCGAACTTCTCCGAGAGGATATAGGGGTCGATCACGTTGGTGGAGTTGTTCGCCTTCGACTTCGAGACCTTGCCGCCGTCGATGATCAGCCAGCCGTGGCCGAAGACCTTTTTCGGCAGGGGCAGACCCGCGCTCATGAGCATGGCGGGCCAGATGATCGAGTGGAAGCGCACGATCTCCTTGCCGACGACGTGCACGTCGGCCGGCCAGTACTTGTCGAAGTCGTGGTAGCGGTCGTTGTACAGGCCCAGCGCCGTGCAGTAGTTGTACAGCGCGTCGACCCACACGTAGACGACGTGGCCCGGGTCGAAGTCCACGGGCACGCCCCAGGTGAAGCTGGTGCGCGAGACGCACAGATCTTCCAGGCCCGGCTTGATGAAGTTGTTGATCATCTCGTTGACGCGGCTCGCCGGCTCGAGGAAGGTGCCGCTCTCGAGCAGCTCCTGCACGGGCTTGGCGTACTTCGAGAGACGGAAGAAGTAGGCCTCCTCCTCGGCGTCCTGCACCGCGCGGCCGCAGTCGGGGCATTTGCCGTCGACGAGCTGGGTCTCGGTCCAGAAGCTCTCGCAGTCCTTGCAGTATTTGCCGCTGTACTTGCCCTTGTAGATGTCCCCGTTGTCGTACATCTTGCGGAAGACGCGCTGGATGGACTGCACGTGGTAGTCGTCCGTCGTGCGGATGAAACGGTCGTTGGAGATGTTCATCAGCTTCCAGAGGTCCTTGATGCCCTTCTCGCCGGTGACGATGCGGTCGACGAACTCCTGCGGGCTCACGCCCGCGGCCTTCGCCTTGGCCTCGATCTTCTGGCCGTGCTCGTCGGTGCCGGTGAGGAACATCACGTCATAGCCGCGCAGGCGCTTGTAGCGCGCGATCGTATCGGTCGCGACCGTGCAGTAGGCGTGGCCGATGTGCAGCTTGTCCGAGGGGTAGTAGATCGGTGTGGTGATATAAAAGGTCTTCTTTTCCATTTTCTCTTCTCTCCTGATTGCTGTATATTCTCGATCCCGCGCGGGGATTTATTCGCTCTCGCCGCCGCTGTCGATCACGACCTCGGTGCCGCCGTCCCCGGCATACTCCTCCTCGCCGCCGTCGTCCTCATCGGGGACGAACGGATAGCGGATCTCCTCCTCGTGGAGGTGGTAGTAGCTGTATGCCTCGGGATAATCCGTGTAGTTGCCGTCCGCGTCGAAGACGCGGCGGATCGTGCGGGCGCCCCATTCGATCTGGACCTCGATGCCGTATTTGTTGAGGAAGTCCTGATCGTAGATCGGCCAGGTCAGACCGCTGATCATCTCGACGTGGGAGCCGTCCGTGTTCGTGCCCCAGACCTCGATGATGACGTTGCGCTTTTCCGCGTCGACGCCGGCCTTGAGCTTGATGGGCAGGTCGCGGTTGTTCGTAAAGACGAATTCCGGTCCGCCCCAGCTGACCGTCGCGTCCAGCCCCATCGGGAGATAGTCGACGACCAGATTGTGGCAGCTGCGCTCGTTGATCTCCAGATTCGCCTGGAGCACGGCGTTGTACAGCGTGCTCGAGACCTGGCAGATGCCGCCGCCGATCTCCTGCGTGACCTTGTTGCCGTTGTAGGCGCCGGCGAACTTGAAGCCGGCCTCCTCCGTGCGCTCGCCGACGACCTCGTTGTAGGAGAAGCGCTGTCCCGGCATCAGGACCATCTCGTCAAAGCGGCTGCAGGCCAGCGCGATGTTGCTCTTGCGGTTCGGGATGCTGCCGACCAGCGTGGTCTTGCAGTAGCCGAGCCGGTCGCGGAAGAGCGTGCTCTCCAGATCCTCCGCCCTGACCTCGGGCTCGACGATCTTGATCGGGATGCTGACCGTCTCGAGCAGCCCCGCTTCCTTCCAGAGCTTCTGCGCCTTCGCCGCGTCGACCTCGACGCCGCGGATCTCCGGCACGACCTCGCCGGTGGTCGGATCGTAGTAGGCGTCGTGGGCCTCCTGGGCGAGCGTCGCGGCGATGGCCGAAAAATCGGGCATGGTCGGGTCGCCGACGAGCTCGGTCCACTCGATCTCGCTCTCGCGCGCGAGCAGCGCCTCGCGGACCTTCGCGCAGAGGGCGGCGCGGTCGAGCGTGACCTGGCCCGCGCCCTTGACGAGCTCGAGCGTCGAGTCCTTGTCGTTGACGAGGTACTCCTCGCCCTCGACCGACTTGTCGAACGCGTCCACGCCGGCGTTCACCACGCCGTCGATATAGCTCTCGTCAAGCTTGACGTCGTAGCCGCCGAGATCCTTCGCCATGAGCATGTCGCTGATATAGGTCAGCAGGTTTGCGAAGCGGTCCTCGCTGTGGCCGTATGCGTAGGCCTTCTCGGCGATCTCCTCGACCGAGACGGTGACGCCGGCTTTGAGATAGTCGAGCTCGAAGCTCTGCTCCTGCGGGAGCCTGACCGTCAGCGTGCCGCCGTTGGCCTTCTCCCAGCCTCCGTCGCGCAGCGCCTGGACGGTCTGCTCCCTCGTCATCCCGCCGACGTAGATCTCGCCGACGTAGACGTTGGGCAGGTTGGCGTCGCTGGCGGTGATGATGTCGCTGCCTACCATGGCGGCGACGCAGAGGATCAGCGCGAGCGAGGCGACGACGATGAGCGTGATCAGCACGCCGCGCGCGGCCTTGCCGCCCTTCTTCTGCTTTTCGATCCGGGCCTTCTCCGCCTCGGCGGCCTCGTCCTCTTTTTTCTTCGGCGCCGCTTCCTTCTCCGCGGCCTTTTGGGGCTTCTTCGGCTTTCCGCCGTCCTCCGGGCCTTTCTCGCCCTTCGGCTTCTTCGGCTTTTCGCCGTCCTCCCCGGAACGCTTTTCGCCCTTCGGCTTCTTCGCGTCCTTCGGAGGCTTGTCCGGCGCCGGGGCTGCGGCCTTCTCCTTCGGCTTCCTGCCGGAGGCGGCCTTGTCGCTCCGCCCGGCGTCCTTCGCGCCCTTCTTCTTTTTCGGCGCGGCGCTCTCCTCCGCGGGGGGCGGAGCCGGCGCGGGCGCGGGGTCCTCCGCTTCCGTCAGATGACCGAAAAGCTCACGGTCGAGCCATTCGGGATAATCTCTGGTTTCGTCGCTCATGTCTGTTCCTCACTGCCGACTCTTTGTTGATAGAGCTCGGTGAACATCTCTTCCTCGCTCTTGGGGATGTTGATCTTCTCCTCGGCCGCGTAGGCCTCGCTCAGCCAGGGCGTTCCCTCGATCCGGCCGTTGGCCTGCGCCTCGAGCAACAGGCCGATGAGCGTGTTGGAGATCAGGAAGCCCGGCACCGTGAAGTGCCATCTCCCGTCCTCCTCGGTCGCCCAGCCCTTCTGGCGGAAGGCCAGCAGCGTCTGGTGCACGGGGCGCCAGTCGCTCTGGCAGCGGGCGCGGTAGTCTTTTTCCGAGATGCCGCGCACCGTGCGCATGCCGAGCATGACGTACTCCACCGCGCGCTCGAGCGGGTCGATGCGCTGGTACTCGTCGACGATGCTCGTCTGCTTGTCGACGCCGGAGATGTATTGCTTCAGATCCCGGACGAAGCTGTAGCGCAGCGTCCCCACGCAGGAGTGCGCGCCCGGGCCGAAGCCCATGTAGTCGTCCAGGTTCCAGTATTTCAGATTGTGCCTCGACTCGAAGCCCGGGGCGCAGAAATTGGAGACCTCGTACTGCCGGTAGCCGTAGCGCTCAAGCATCTCGGCGGCGTAGCAGTACATGTCCGCCTGCTCGTCGTCGTCCGGCAGGATGGGCGAGCCGTGGTAGTCGGCGTACATCGGCGTGCCCTCCTCGAGGCGCAGAGCGTAGCAGGAGATGTGCTCGGGGTGCATCTCGACGATGCGCGCGAGCGTCTCGGCCCAGTCGTTCTTGCTCTGGCTCGGCAGGCCGTACATGAGGTCGAGGTTGATGTTGTCGAAGCCCGCCTTGCGCGCGTTCTGGAAGGCCTGCTGCGCCTGCTGGAAGTTGTGGCGCCGCCCGATGAGCTTGAGCAGGTTGTTGTCCGTGGCCTGCACGCCGAGCGAGAGGCGGTTGACGCCCTCCTCGCGCAGCAGCTTGAGCGCGTTGGGGCTGATGCTGTCGGGGTTGCACTCGACCGTGACCTCGCTGTCGATGCGCACGTTGCCGCCCAGCTTGAGGGCGTTGAAGAGGTCGGCGATCCGGTCCGCCCCGTAGAAGCTGGGCGTGCCGCCGCCGAAGTAGATCGAATCCACCTCGTAGGGCTTGATCGAGGGCGCGGATTCCTTCAGATGCGCCAGCAGCGCCTTCTGATAGTCCGGCATCATGTGGTCGCACTGCGCCAGGGAATAGAAGTCGCAATAGCTGCACTTGCTCGCGCAGAAGGGTATGTGGATGTAGATCCCGAGCTTTCTGGCCATCGGTCAATCTCTCCGTCGTTTCTGTCTTTTGCGCCCGCGGGGCGCGTGTCTGTATCGGCTGTGGGTGCGGATCAGAACAGTTCCTCGACGCCGCGCGCGAGAGCGGCGGGGTCGTCGAGATCGGCGCCGGCGGTCAGCTCGGCAAGGGAGGCGAGGATGCCCGCGATCCGCCCGGCCTTCTCCTTATCGCTCTCCCAGGCCTCCTTCATGGCCTTGACGGCCTTGCTCTCGGCGTTGAGCTCCAGCACGCGGCTGGCGCGCACCTTGCGCATCTCCTCGCTCGGTCCGCGGCGGAAATACTTTTCCATTTCCAGCGTGACCGGACCCTCGGTGGACATCGCGCAGGGCAGGTCGGCGAGCTTGGAGGAGAATTTCACGCGGCTCATGCGCTCGCCGAGGCTCTCCTTGACGAAGTCGAGGAAGTCCTTGTTCTCCAGGTCCCGTTCCTCGGCGGCCTTTTTCTCCTCGTCGGTCTCGAAGCCGAGATCGTCGGTCACGACGTTGCAGAAGGCCTTGCCGTCGCAGTCGTGCAGCGCCTCGAGCACCATCTCGTCGAGCGGGGAGAGCAGGTAGATCAGCTCGTAGCCGCGCGCCTTGACCTCCGCGCACTGCGGCAGGCTCATCGCATGCCGGAGCGTGTCGGAGGAGGCGAAGTAGATGCTCTTCTGGCTCTCGGGCATGTTCGCGACATACTCCTTGAGCGTCACCTGCCTGTCCTCGCCGGTGTGGAACAGGAGCAGGTCCTTGAGGAAGTCCTTGTAGCGGCCGTACTCGTCGCAGACGCCGACCTTGAGGTGGTAGCCGAAGTTCTTGAAGAACTCCTCGTACTTGGGCCGGTCGTCGCGCATCAGCTTCTCCAGCTCGCCCTTGATCTTCTTTTCGAGATTCTGGCCGATGACGCGCAGCTGGCGGTCGTGCTGGAGGATCTCGCGGGAGATGTTCAGGCTCAGGTCCGGGGAATCGACCACGCCCTTGACGAACTCGAAATAGTCGTGCACGAGCTTGTCGCACTTCTCCATGATCATCACGCCGTTGGAATAGAGCGTGATGCCGCCCTCGGCCTCGCCGTAGAAGGCGCCGGAATTCTCCTCGCCGGGGACGAAAAGCATGGCCT